>ERZ827469.23-NODE-23-length-253189-cov-7.876318_pt1 | contig 253189 bp, 250 predicted proteins | sample MGYA00519917_ERZ827469 | MGnify/ENA primary metagenome ERZ827469 (study PRJEB31778, sample SAMEA3449314) | human gut metagenome | biome: human gut; feature: human-associated habitat; material: faeces | place: United Kingdom | collected 2010/2012 ... | reverse complement strand
AAAGAGGGTTACTTTATTACGGATAAATGTACTGGATGTAGGCGCTGTGAGCCAATGTGTCCGCAAAATTGTATCAATTTTTCGGATGGACATGCAGTGATAAGGCAGGAACATTGCCTGCATTGTGGGAATTGTATGGCAGTTTGCCCTCAAAATGCTGTGATTAAGGAGGTGTAAAGATGACGCAGGAAGAAAGGCGGATATATTTGATCGAAACGTTGCTTTCTGAACGGCCAGAATATAAAAAAGTGGCAATACCGCCGGAAGAGCAGGAACAGAAAGACTTGCTCCGCGCGCTTTTCAATATACGTATGCCGAATTCCATTACAGATAGATTTCTGGAAGTACAAGATGCATATTTGCAGGAGGAGACTGAAAGAAAAGGAATCGTGGATTATCAAACTTTAGTACCTGTGCAGGAAGGTATTTATCTTTGGAAAGGTGATATTACCACGTTGCGTTGCGGCGCTATTGTCAACGCGGCAAACAGCGGAATGTTGGGCTGTTTTATACCCTGTCACAGCTGCGTTGATAATGCGATACATACATTTTCAGGTGTTCAACTGCGTCTGACCTGTGCAGAACTAATGGAAAAACAAGGACATGAGGAGGAAACAGGAAAGGCTAAAATTACACCTGCATTCAATTTGCCATGCGATTAGCAAAGTATATCATTCATACAGTAGGGCCTATTGTTGGCAGTAGATTAACAAAACAGGATGAGGAGCTTTTAGCTGCGTGTTACAGTTCTTGTCTGGAGATTGCGGAACAAAACAGTATAAAGAGTATTGCATTTTGCTGTATTTCAACTGGAGAGTTCCATTTTCCAAACGGCAGAGCGGCAGAAATTGCTGTGCAAACGGTAAAAAAATACAAAGAAAACAGTACCATCGAGGTGATTTTTAATGTTTTCAAGGACAGCGACTATGAAATCTACAAGCGCCTGCTGCGATAATATCGCACGGCTCAAACAGGAATTGGACACGGCGGATGCGGTGGTGATCGGGGCCGGTTCCGGGCTTTCCACTTCCGCGGGGTTTACCTATACCGGCGAACGCTTTCAGAAATATTTCGGGGACTTTATTGCGAAGTATGGCTTCCGCGATATGTATTCAGGCGGCTTCTATCCCTTTGACAGCCTGGAAGAACATTGGGCGTATTGGAGCAGGTATATCTATATCAATCGCTATTTGGACGCCCCGAAGCCAGTTTATCAGGAGCTTTTGAAACTGGTGCAAGGAAAGGACTATTTTGTGCTGACCACCAATGTGGATCATTGTTTCCAGAAGGCAGGATTTGACAAGCCGCGGTTGTTCTATACCCAGGGCGACTACGGCCTGTGGCAGTGTTCCAGGCCCTGCCACCAAAAGACCTATGATAACGAAACCATTGTCAAAAAGATGGTGGCCGAACAAAAGGATCGAAAAATCTCCAGCGAACTGATACCCTGCTGTCCAGTCTGCGGCGCACCCATGTCCATGAATCTGCGGGCGGATGATACCTTTGTGGAGGATGAAGGCTGGCACACCGCCGCCCGGCGGTATGAGGACTTTCTCCACCGCCATGAGGGACAGCATATTCTCTTTCTGGAATTGGGCGTAGGCGGCAATACACCGGTCATCATCAAATATCCGTTTTGGAGAATGACCTATCAAAACGCCAAGGCAACTTACGCATGTATCAATTTGATGGAGGCATACTGCCCGAAAGAAATTCAAAAGCAAGCAATTTGCATCGGTGGAGACATAGAAAATATTTTACACCAATTATTTCCACACAGGAAATAGCAAAGCCAGCCGAGCCAGTCAACGGTCAAGATGAACGGGCTTCGCCCGCCGTTGACAGCCCCGCCCGGTTTTGCAGTTAGGCAGTCAAGGAGCGACAGCCTAAAGTGCTGCCGCCCCTTACTATCATAAAAAGCAACTACTAACCAGCCACAGCCCTTTTGGGAGGAAAGGGGGATTTTCCATGACCTGTACAGAAGAATATCGGGAACATATCGAGTACACTTTCCATGCCTTTTGCAAAGTCGTTATCCGAAATGCAACGATCAACGCAGCGAGGACACGGAGCAGGAAGCACAAAAGAGAAATATCCCTTGAATACCTTACAGAAAAAAGTTTTACAGTATTACAAAAATAAAAGCCTATACCATTTGGGGAAGAAAAGACATATAATAGCCAAGACGACAACAATCAGAAGCTATGGAGGGTAATAATGGAATATACTAAGGAAGATTTAATTGAAGCAAAAAGGCAAATTGATTCAACATTGCATAAATTACGGGAAACAATAATAACCTTTGAAGCAAAAGAAAATCCGGAGAGATATAAGTCACAAATCACTTTGGGGAAAAGACGAATAAAGGCTTTTGAAATAGCAAATTACTTTATAGGAAACGAAATTGAAAACAGTTAGTAAATTCAAAACTCTGGTTTCGCGGCAAGTGAAATCGTTAGGCAGTATAAATTAAGTTTGAGAAAAGATAGGCGGCGCATCTTGCGCCCCTTGGCAGACTCGCATACCCACGTATAGCCTCGCCTGCCAAGGAACACAATCTGCTTGCCTCTCTTTCCTCAAACGGCTTTGGTGAAAGAATTTCACATTTATAAATTTGCAAAGTCAGCAGTGATAGTTAATAGCAAGATGAAAACCAATGGCATTTCTAATCAAAAAGGAGGATAACAATATATGCTAAGTCCGAAAGAAGTAGTGAATAAATGGGTAGACGCTTTTAATGACGGTGATGTGGACATGATTATTAGTTTGTATGATAATAATGCAACAAACCATCAAGTTGCAAATGAACCTGTTGTAGGAGTTGCGGCTATTAGAGAAATGTTTGCAAATGAGTTTGCAACTGCAAAAATGGTTTGTATTGTGGAAAATATTTTTGAAGATGGGCAATGGGCTATCTTAGAGTGGAAAGACCCGTTAGGATTGCGCGGATGCGGATTTTTCCATGTTGTAAATGAAAAGATATTATTCCAGCGTGGATATTGGGATAAACTTTCTTTTTTAAAGCAACATAATCTCCCTGTAAAAGAATAATGAGAAGAAAATTAAAGTATAAGAAAGGGTACAAACATTGATAAGTTGTTTAACAAGGGACGGCTGCAGGAATAATATTGCAGTTGCAAAGGAGTGACTGGCTATGAAATACAGCAAAATAATAACATTAAAGAATGGTATGGAATGTTGTTTGAGAAATGCAACTGAAAGTGATGGACAGCTTGTATTAGATAACTTCAATTTAACTCATACCCAAACCGACTATTTGCTTACATATCCCGATGAAAACACTTTTGATGCAGCACAAGAAAGCCGGATTCTAAAAGAGAAGGAAAATAGTGAAAATGAAATTGAGATTATTGCTATAATTGATGGCGCAGTTATAGGGACTGCTGGAATCGAGGCAGTAGGGGCGAAATACAAGGTACGGCATCGTGCTGAATTTGGTATTAGCGTTCTGAAAAAGTTTTGGGGACTTGGAATTGGACAAGCATTGATGGCTTCGTGTATTGAATGTGCTAAAACCGCGGGATATAGTCAGCTGGAATTGAGTGTAGTTGCTGAAAATGCAAGGGCATTTTCCATGTATAAAAAAGTTGGATTTATCGAATATGGCAGAAATCCGAAAGGTTTTAATTCTCGTAAGACAGGGTTTCAAGAAGTTATTTATATGAGGTTGGAATTGTAACGGTCATACCGATTCAAGCATTATTATAGGTATCTGAAAACTTAATAATCGCCATACACAAATGGAAAAATGCGAAAACAGGGAATCACAAAAAGGTTTCCTGTTTTTTTTGCACCTATTTTTGGCATTTTTGAAAACCGCCAGTATTATGCCGTACAAAAGAGATAGAAAGAAATTTCCGAAAATCTCCGCCTAATTCTCGAACATCTCGCTTGTAAAGGGTGAAAATCCGCCCATATTACCGCAAAACCTTAATGCAAGCGGAAAAGTCAAGATTATGCTTTGGGATATCTTAATGGGAATGAAACCGCTTTGTGCCGCAAACGGCAATTAAATAATAATATGTTTATGCAAATGGTACGGGTTTTGTCCGTACTATTTTTGCAATTGTGGACATTTAAAACGGTATTTTTGATACTATGAATATAAACATAAGGGGAACGCTGTTTTTGCGGCTTTTAGAGTCCGCAAACATAGTGTTTATGCACTCTGTAAAAGCCAAAACATTCCTATGCGTTTACCATACTATGACATAAAACATGTGTATCGTCAGATTGACGGTACGCCTTAAATTTTACGGTCTGTTTTCGATAATCAGTTGTCTTGCAACGGTGAACATTGCCGCGTCAACAACGGGAATGTTGTGGTAACAAATGTCAAGTAAAAATTGCTTGTCATAGTTAAATGACGGATTTACGGATTGATATATTTGCTCATATGCTGCTTTTCGTGCGTTTTCCAAATCTCTGCCATTTCTAACATCAGTTAAAATGTCTGCATGCAATACTTTCAAATATTCCTCATATTGTCTGTAAACTTCAGGACGGAGCATTTTATCGCACGTTATCCGAATTGCATTTTGCGATATTGCGGATAGTATTGTAACCGTAGTCGTCAGCTTGATTTGACATAACCGCTTTACGAATTGCGTTATTCGCTTTGCAGCTTGCCGAACCGTAGCTTTCGCCGTTTTGTACATTGTCCCAAATTCCGCTGATAGGATTTTCAGTGATTTGAATTTGATGTTTCGTTGCACTGTCTGGTGCTCTTTCTCTCGGAATTTTTGCCGCAAATGCTGTTGTGCTCGTTACTGCAATTATTGATAATATGATATAAATTTTTTCATTTTATTTTTATCCAATGCTTTTGCTCAAAAGTGGAACATAAAAGCCTGTTTTTGAGGGATTTAATATACTTTCATTACTTTGTTGTTTTTAACCGTCAAAATGCTTGATTTCAAGCCATTTCAGACGGTCAAAATTTCTACTGTTATATCATACAAATATCTCAAATCGCTGTTTTTTTATTCTTATTTCCCTATTCCACCGCAACAAACACATGAAGCTGTATATAGCAAGGACTGTTTTTTTGAATCAGTCCTTTTTTGTTATGCTTTCAGCTTATAAATTCTGTTTTTATTGCTGCAATCAATTCTTTGAAACAATCACGGCTTATAGTAATCCGAATGACAAATTACTCATATAATAAATTATAGTATAGGCAATGCTTCGCAAAGCTCGTACATAATCTGCACAGTGTTTTTTGCAATGCATAAAAAGGAATACCGACATTCTCAATAGCATTTCCTTCGAGAGTATGGCAATGAATTTTTATGTGATATAAAGGCAGATTATGCACAAAGCCGTCAGGCGGTCTTTGTGAGGCATATTACCTTTTTCAATCACTGAACTCACCTCCGAAATCAAAAATCACTGTATATATTTTAGCACAAAACGCCCGAAAAGTCCAGTGATACCGCACTTTTCGGGGGTAGAAATATTGTCAACATTTGCGTATATTTTCACTGTGGAAATCTCAGCACACAGAACCTGTTTTTGCAGGTCTTATCGCTGTTTTCTGTTCTATTGACAGTCCCTCCATCAGCCATCGGAATTCCCGCTGTGAAACAAGTCTTGCTTCATCAGAATTATGCGGTCATTTGTATTTTCCATTTTCAAGCCTTTTATACAGCAGCACAAATCCGTCCTCTTCCCACAGCAGCGCCTTGATACGGTCACAGCGTTTACCGCAGAACAAGAACAGACTGCCGGAAAATACATCAAGCTTGAAATTCTGCTGTACAATTGCTGCTAGTCCGTCTATTGCTTTTCTCATATCTGTATATCCACAGACGATGTAGTTATGTTCTGCACGGCTGACATCTCCGATCATCTCAGAACTCCAAGCAGACGTTTGAGGGTGCTCTCACTGAAATTATCGGGCAGAGATATTTTTATATTTCTTACTGAAAGCTCTATCTTCTCTTTTGTCGTTTCTGATTCCTCAACTGCTGTTATTGGTACGATATCATGCTGTTCCAATTCACTGCATACTGCCTGGCGAACACGTTTCAGGCGGTAGTAATACGTTTTGAGATTTACTCCATTCTGCTTGCACCAGTCAGTTACAGTCAATCCGCTTTCATTTCTGAGCCTGATCATCTCCGCTCATTGCTTCAGCTTTACTTCCTTCTTCACTTTCACTATTTCATTCATTACAACGTCCTCCATTTAGACTTCATTAGTTATTTCTATTTTAGTCTATTTGGACTTCTTTGAATAGGGTGGTGGGTTATTTGGCGGGTACTTTAATTTGTACAATATGCGGTATAAATTGATATGTTTCCGGAAATTAAGTAGGCGGCTGCCCATTAATTGAGCAGCCGCCTCTCGCACCGCCATAATTTAATTAGAGCAATTTTTGTTAGAGACAAATCGTCATATAGGGCGGGATACAGACAATATCCTCTTTAAAGCTGAGATTTCTCGGATGAATCACATAGCATTCGCCGATACGATTGCTGTACTTTTCCTTGAAGCGTTTCAGCGATTCAATTGAATACTTCTTTCCTGACTTGACTTCTATCGGGTATATCTTGTATTTAAGTTTACTGTTATTGGATATCAGAAAATCTATTTCAATATCATTTCTGTGCTTTTCGTTATTATAGTGGGTATAGAAATACAACTTGTGACCATTAGCGGTCAGCATCTGTGCAATTGCATTTTCGTAAAGCATACCCTCATTCATATTCAGCTTGTCACCAAAAATCTGCTTGTAAACCTCATCTTCAAGAAGCTCATTTTCGTCAAAGGCATGGCTGACAAGAAGACCTGTATCACCAAGATAGCATTTAACATACGTTCTGCTTTCGTTAATTGAAAGTCCGATATTTGGATCACTGCACAAGAAACATTCATTTGAAATCATTGAATCTGAAAGCCAGAAAAATGTTTCCTCATACCGGGCAGCCTGACTTCCTGCCGCCACATCATTAAAAACAACACGTTTTTCATGCTGTGAAAGTAAGCCGGGTATCCGGTCAAATATTGTCAGCACCTTGCTTCTGTATCTTGTGTCGATTTTCATGATGTCGCTTCTGTAAAGGGAAAGTATGTCACGCTTTTCAATATCAGCTCTGTCGAAATCTTTTTTACTTTCAATAAACGCAATAACACTTTGTGGCATGCCGCCCACAAGCATATACTGTTTGAATAGTAGCATTGCTTTGTGATGAAGCTCATTTTCGAGAGGCGTTCTTTCCGAGAAGCATTTTCTGATATATTCCGTAATCTGCTCCTCACCCAATGCATTGCAGAATTCCTCAAAGTCAAGGGGATACATTTTCAGATGACGTTCCTCTGAAGGTATCACAATATCTTTGACATTTTCCTTAATAGAAATAAGTGAACCTGTTTCGATAAAATCATATCGACCGTCCGCAACCAGATATTTAATACACTCTCTTGCTTTTGGGTACATTTGCACCTCATCAAAGATGATGAGCGACTCTCTCTCATAGAGCTTTACGCCATAATATACAGAAATCAGCATAAAAAATGTATCAAGGTCGTTCATGTGCTTCTGAAAGTAATCCTTGACCTCATCGGGACATTTCGCAAAATCAATGAGAATATAGCTTCTGTATTCGTTTTTGCCGAATTCTTCGCATATTGTTGATTTTCCGATACGCCTTGCACCCTCAATAAGCAGGGCTTTTGTGCCGTTCAGGTTATTTTTCAGGTCGAGTAGCTTGTTATACATTTTTCGTTTCAGTATCATAATCACACCTCGTTTCTGAAATGCGCAGGTTTATACAGGCTATATACAGCTTTAATACGCACATATAATTCAACTTTATATAACCATTATGCGCAGATTTATGATTATTATACTACAAAAATGATTGAATGTCAATTGCCTGTATTCGAATTACAGCCTGAAAATTTTAAGTCAAGTCTTGCGTATTATGCTAAAAACTTTGGTAGAGTTAAGAGTTCCATCGTTCATAGATTGATTTCAAAGCTTTTCCAAGTTTTAATTCTCTTACAATCTTTTTCTGAGCATTTGGATTTTGTGGTTCAATATATGTATACTTATGCTTATCCAACTCAATCTCACGTTCAAGCAACTCCAGATTGTCTTCGATGTATTTTACAAAGCACTTTTCCTCATTTATAGAGTTGAATAATAAAATGACCTCGTTAAAACACCTATATGCATATTCTGCATCACCATTATCTTCAAGCAAATACTGGTTAAAAATGTAAGATATGTCATCCTTGATAAAATATTTGAAACCGTCAAAATTGTGATGATGTTCATCGTAATGGATGAAATCCCAATTTGGAACTACTGTAATATATCTTCCTCCATCCAATGTTACGGTTTGCCTTGAATATAAAGTAGTATTATAATACTTTGCATATAGCATACCATAATGAACATTTGAATTTGTCATATTATATGCATAGAATTCAGGATATAAGCCATTATCGTCATCGTCTTCAAGACACAATGTAAATTCTGGGCAAATCTTATTATAATGTTGGTCTTCACTTGTTTCCCAGTTGCTCTTATCCGCAAGCAGAAGTTTAAGTCTATCAAAAGGATTTAAATTTAAGCCAAAGTGCTTTTTCCATAATGCTTCTACGATATGTTTATCCGCACTTTTATCAATATCTGTGTTTACATCGCTCACCCTTGTGTAAATATGATTGGCTCTTACAACACGTTGCTTATCCCTAAAATCGGATGTAAGATAATATGGCGTATCCATTGTGTTTTTTATAACAAGAACATCAATTTCGTGTTCGTTGATATGTAGAGTTATTAATCGCACAATTGGGCGTATTCCCGCTGCAAAACTTTTGCTTTTTAGTTGACTTATAATATGCTCTTGATTTCTGCGCGATGAATCATTCTCAATTCCGATTATTTGCCAAGTTTTATCCGATACTCCATATATTATATAACCGTCTTGATTACATAAAGGATTATTAGCCATACAAATAATATCGTGCAACAAATTAGCAGTATTCTTGTGATGTTCTTGTTTAAAATCCCAATAAGAGCCTTCTTGCCGTGATGATATTAAATCCAATATTTCCATTTTGAGATTATTGCCGCTCATAAAATAATCGCCCCCTTTATATCTTCCATTCGTCTTCATACTGATCGAAAGTAAACGGTATTGCAATTTTAGTATTGTCCTTATTACGTTCTTTTTCTTCAATTCCTACAGACAAAACCATAGAGATAATAGTTTCTCTGATTATGTGAAGCAATTTCATAGTCTCGTCGATAAGTTCTGCTTCTGATATATAAAAGGCTAAATTATCTATTTCTCCATTTGTTCTATCATAAAATAAATCCCAATAAACCTTTGTGTATTTGTGTTCCAAAGCATTACGGATTGTACAAGTTTTCTTTGCATAGGGATTAGGAGAATCCATTAATTTGTTATAAAAGTCCTTTCCTATCCAACGTAATGCGTTAAGAATGTAATTGTTATTTTGCTCATATAAACTTGCCATTTTAGGATTAGCCCAGACATTATGAAATGTAATTCTTCGTTCTTCTATACCCAAACCAAAATAATAATTCATAAAATAAGCACATTTATCTAATAATGAGTATAGTGTTTTAAATGCAGATTTTATCATTTCAACTCGTATGGAATACTGTGGGTAATCAGCAAAATTCAAAAGAAATGTATCTTTGTCTGCAAAATGGGCTTCATCATTTTGCTGTATTCCACAGTAAAATTGATATCTTGCAAAAATATAATCTTGTTTAATCTGATTGAACATCCCATGAAAAATAGGTTTATCGTTTATATTTACAATCATATTTGGCAATTGCAAAACATCAGCCGCAAAGCAATATTCATTGACAGGTAAATCGTTTAAAGGATTTGTAAATAATTTGTTTTCTAATGCCCATTTTCTATACTTTAGTTCTTCTTCATTGTCATAATTGTATTGGGGGATCTCCAGAGGAGGAATTAAAACAGCTTGAGTATATTCTTCTGTATAGCTATTGATAGCGTTGCTAAAATAATCTTTCGCATTTCTATGAACGATTTTATCATTGCTATTTACTGCTTGACATAAAAAGAAATAAGCAAAATGATTCATATAATCTCTATGTACTGGATCAGAGACCATCATTGCATAGTGCCTGTATGCCATTCCAAGATTGCCCAGAGCCATACCAAAGCCTCCGTCTATCTTTAAAGCTTTTTGATACTGCTCTATTGCAGCAATTTTTCTTCCGCAATGGTCAAACGCATTTCCGTAATTTGTATACAGGCTTAGTTTAAATTCATTAATATAAGGAGAATACTTTTCATCTGACAACTCATCAGCATTTATTAATTCAATACTTTTACGAAAATAGAATAACTGTTTTTCAATGTAGCTTTCATCGCTGCTTTTCTCTAATCGCGCAATATCGCCATAAACAGTGCCGATAGAATAATATAGCTGAGCTTGTGAAGCGGTGTCTTCTGTATCGATTATATTTAATACATCGTCAATAAGAATTTTCAGTTTTTCCGAATCTCCTTCATCTGTAGCTTCATCGAATTTACTTTTCGTTTTCTGGCTGGTATTAACTTGTTTAATAAAGCAAAGAAATCAAGCACCGTTCTATCCGACTTTTCTTTTGCATTGTATTTAATTTCAGACTGAGTATATATTTCATGTATTTTACTTTGAATGTCACTCATAATCTGCTTTTTAAGTTCATCAAGGTTCGCACACTTTTCATCTTGCATCGTATTTCTCCTCCGTCATCTCCCTATACCTCCTCATAAGCTCCGCCACACACTCGCTCTCGGTAATCTTCCTGTCAAAGCCATAAGCCGCCATAACGGCAAAGTCGTTTTCGTGGTGAGCCTTGCGGAGTTCGGCAGGCATAGCAAGTTCATCGTAGAGATCGGCGAGGGAGCAGTCAGGATAGAAGGCACGGGCGTCAAGGATAGCCTGTGCAGTCTGTTCGATTTTCGCTTTCTGTTCATCTGTTGGGTTGCACCAAGGAAAGTTGTTGTAGACAACATTAACAGAATAGCGATAATCACTTTTAATTCTACCGCATACAACCCTGATCCAAGCGTTATGTACATTTGACATAAGTACACCAAAATCATAAAGTGTAGCGTTAGGCATAAGTAAATTTGCGTTGCTACAAATTATATCACTACTAACAAATCCAATTGGAATGTATTTACGTCGTTCAGATGAGTGACATGGAATAATGATATATTCTGTATCAGGCTGGCGAATTTCTCCAAATAAAGTCGGTGTGTCCGCTAATTTTCTTGTTGCTTCTCTGTTACTGCTTTCTCTTATTTCCTTTACCTTTGCAACAGCTTCTTTAACGGGAGATATTTTTAGTATTTCAGCAGGAGAAACACCCTTTAACCAAAGACACCACCTCTCCTTATTATGTAGAAACTCCGTTGCTCCAAGAAAACGTCTGAACATTTTTTCGGCTAATGGGTATTTGCTTACAATTTCATCTTTTTCCTCCGTTGTGAAATCACTTAATATACCATTGTCATTTGGCATACTACCAAAAACAACAGCAGGTACATTACAAATCGGTTTTTTTCTACTCTCCATAAATACATTATCAGCTTCAACAAGATAACCGTTGATATTCGACACAATCTTAATTGCACCATTATCAAAAAGCTGTTTCGGTGCAGTATTTTCTGCTATACTGAAACCGACAATAACACAATGAACGTGAGCTTTTAAACTTGCCTCGCTGTCCCAACGGAATGTACGGTGTGCAAAATCAATATGAACTCCGTTTTCAAAGAGATTTTTCCAAAGAATTGCAACTTGTTCGCCTTGTGTAATGCTGTTTGTGGAAACAAGAGCTGTTCTGACTTCCGTTTCTTTCATCATATCAGCGGCTTTTTTATACCAACAGGAAACATAGTCAATATTTCCAATACCTTTTGCACCATTAAGAATAAATGATACATCGTCCTTTTGCTCGGCAGACATCAGTCTTGCCCCCACAAACGGCGGATTACCCATAATATAATTCAGTCTGTCCTTCGGCACAACGCTCTCCCAATCCACATGCAGAGCGTTGCCCTCCACGATATTGGCATAGCTTTTCAGCGGCAGGAAATCAAGGCTCATCTGCACGATTTCCTCGGTTTCCTTCATCATCTGCGACTCGGCAATCCACAGCGCAGTTTTCGCAACCGTCACCGCAAAATCGTTGATTTCAATTCCGTAGAACTGCCTGATTGACACCTGAATCGGGTTCAAATCGCCATCGCCGAACATCATCTGCCCCTTGTAAATTTCAATCAGAATTTCATTTTCCAGCTTTCTGAGGCTGATATAAGTTTCCGTCAGAAAGTTGCCCGAACCGCAGGCAGGGTCAAGGAATTTCAATTCAGACAGCTTCGTCTGAAACTCTTTCAGCCGCTTTTCACGCACATTCGCCTGCTTCGCCGCCTTGATATCCTCGAACTCGGCACGCAGCTCGTCAAGAAACAACGGGTCGATAACCTTGTGAATGTTTTCGATTGAGGTGTAGTGCATACCGCCGCTGCGGCGTGTTTCGGGGTTTAAGGTTGACTCAAAAACAGCTCCGAAAATGGTTGGCGATATTTCTGACCAATCGAAGTCGGCACTTGCCTTTTCCAGAAGAATGTCCATAATTTCTTCCGTAAAATTCGGGATTTCTATGTTTTCATCCGCAAACAATCCGCCGTTGACGTACGGAAAAGCAGCTAAATCCTCATCAAGATACGGGTCACGCTCGCTGTCCTTCTGGTCAAGCACCTGAAACAATTCTATCAGAGCCTTTCGGGCTGACTTCGCCTCAAACTGACGGAGATAATCGTGGAACATTCCATGCTTACCGAAAATGCCTGCGTCCTCGGCATACAGACAGAAAACAAGGCGCACACACAGCATATTAAGGCTTTTGAGGGACTCGGAGTCGTCGGGATTTTTATACTGTTTGAGGATTGCATTATACAGCTTTCCCACCAATTCGCCTGCCTGTAAGGAAACTTCCATTTCCTTTTTGATATGCTCGTTGCCTGTATCCACAAGAAAATTCAGGCGGTAATATTCCTTGTGCAGGTCTTTTAGGAAGATTTGCTCAGGTTCGGCGTTGGGCTTGTTCATATTGTAAATGAGAATTTCGGTGAAGTTGGAAACAATAATCCACTTTGCCTTTTCCTCATAGGGCAGGTAATTATTATAGCGGAAAGCCTGTCCGTAAGGCGTAAGCTTTTCTCCGTCCGACTGCGTGGCAGTACGGCGTAACGAAATGTTTGAGCCTTTCTGCTCGATAAGGATTTTGTTTGACGGAATATAGCCGTCGATATATTTTTGATTTTTCTCTACAACAACAGGCTTTTCAAACTCGATAACGGAGATCGGATTTTCTACTCCGAGGACATTTCCGAGCAGTTCTATCCAAAAGCGTGCAGTTTCCTGCTTTTCGTTGCCCTTGTCTTTCCAGTATTCTGAGAACGCCTTTGCGGCAGATTTTTGCTGTGTGTCGGTCATGGTTTTGCACTCCTTGTCTGCAAAATGGTATAAATATACATAATAATTATATCGCTCATAGCGAAAAATGTCAACAAATCCAAATCACTGATTAAAATAAATTTGTGCAACTGTCCGAAATTTAGTATATCAATAAGCTGTTTTCGCAAAACCGAGAAAACAGCTTATTTTTGTTACGTTACAGAAAATTGTACTAACACGAGAGACTCAAATAATATTCTTTTGTAAAAATAAGAGAAATTGCAAAAAATATTCAGAACTCCCCTGTAAAAAAGCCTTGTTTTTTTCCTTATAAGTGAAGGGAATCAAAAGTACCAATCAAATAATGTTGATTTTATGCAGCTATACAGACTTTTGTAAAATTGCGAAAAAAGACTTAAAAAACCAACCGTTTTTGTAGGTACTTATGAGAGGTGCTTTTACTGCTCTCGAAAATAAAACAAACGGAGGTACAAATTATGACAAGAAAAACAAAACAGGAGCTTATCGCACAGGTGGTCGCTTTGCTGGATGCTTTGATTGAGGTTGAGGACAATGCTCCGACAATTATGGTTTCCGCCAAGGAACAGCCAGTGGAAATGCTGACGATTAAAGAATGCACCGAGGCGGTCAGAGGATTGTCCGAACATACTGTCCGTCAGCTCATTGTACAGGACAAGCTGCCCCATATCCGCACTGGTCAGGGTAAGCGTGGAAAGATACTTGTCAGCAAGGCGGCGCTGCTGGAATATCTGGGAGGTGCGGCGTGATGGATAGTATGGATATTCGGCGAATGGTTGACCCTTATCATCTCAATACACAAACCCGTGACGATGTGCGACGGTTGTGACGATATTTATGACAGTGGATGCGGTGCTGAAAACATCGTCACATCGTCACATCGTCGCATATCGTCGCAAAATGCAGAGGGTATCCCTCTGCTTCTCCTGCGGTCTGTGACCGCAAAAAAGGGACCAAGAGGAACTGCTTGCCCACAGACTATTTTCCTGCCAAATAGTCCTAGTGGGTTAGAACTATGTTACCCCTGAAAGTTTCCAAAACGGAAAAAGGAGATAAAAACATTGAGCTATGCAATTATCAGAAATGAAAATCACAAAGTAGGTGCTGTACCTCTTCTTGAACGGCATAATGAACGTCTAAACAAAAATTATAGTAACAAAGATATTGACATAAATCGCTCGTCTGAAAATTATTACCTTAAGAAAATACAAGCGGAATCCTATCTTCAGGAATTTGAAAGTATACGCACCCGACAGGAGTTAAAAGGTAACCTGCGTTTACAGGGCAAAAAGCAAAGTACTGTTCTCTGCGAATTTGTCATTACTTCCGACAAGGAGTTCTTCGACCGTCTGGGCGGTGAGCGTACAAGGCAGTTTTTCAGTCATGCCTACGATTTTGTCTGTTCAAAGGCTGGTGGTGAACAGTATGTTCTCTCTGCTGTGGTACATATGGACGAGGCTACACCGATCTTGCTCTTAACGGCAAGAGTATGAAAACGGGCAAGCCTTTATCTAGAAAGACAGCGATTCATCATCTGAGCTTCATTTCGGACGTATTCAGCTATGCGGTTAAAATGGATATGCTGTCGGAAAACCCGTGCAGAAAAGTGACTGTTCCAAAGGGTGAGAAAAAGGAAAAGGAAATCTACACTCTTGAGGAAATCGAGAAATTGTTCATGCTCTTGGAAAAGGCACCGCTGAAATACCGCACATTCTTTACGCTTGCAATTTACAGTGGGTTTAGACGTGGAGAACTTCTCGGTTTGGAGTGGAAAGACATTGATTGGGAGCATAATGTGATAAGCGTTATAAGGACGTCGAATTACACGGCCGACAAGGGGATTTATACGGATACCACGAAAACGAAAAAATCTCAGCGTTCCTTAAAATTTCCGAATGTCGTGATGAATTTGCTCAAAGCGTACAAATCCGAACAGGACGAAGAAAAAATAAAGCTGGGAAGCAAGTGGATTGATTATGACAGGCTGTTTGTAAAGTATGACGGACGACCTATGAATAACAATACGCCGTATTTCTGGTTCAGCGAATTCTGCAAGGAAAACAATTTCCGATTTTGCGACATTCATAGTATGCGGCACTTTTATGCCTCGGCTTTAATCAACGAGGGTGTGGACGCTGCTGCAGTTTCAGGTGCGTTAGGCCACTCGGTTGTCAGTACAACAACCTCAATTTACTGCCATGTATTTCAGCAGGCACAGGCAAGGGCAGCCGAAGCGATTGCTTCGGCGCTTGACTTTTCATCCAAGAAATAAGAGTTACGGCAAAGGATAAGAACACTCAATAAAGGACAAATAAAGGACAGACGTCCGAAAAGCCTGCCCTTAAAAAGAGAAAACCACGTAAAATCAACGATTTTACGTGGCATATGCTGGTGACCCGTACGGGAATTGAAATGAGGTCTTGACTTATTGCTATTAAAGGTAAAATCGCTTAAACGCCTATTTTTCGGGGTTTTCTCGATATCGACTTGTGGCGATTTTAATCGAAATTCATCAAAAAATACCGATTTTTTGAGTTAATAAGTGGCAGGTTTTAATACCGATATGAAGCATATCTCCATAAACTTCCCGATTTTTAATCGGGATTTTTTCTGCTCAAATTAAAGCAGGCTCAATATTCTATCTTCTGACCAAAGGTCGTTCGGGAAAATAGATATTTGGTCTTTGTGCTTTCGGATAATTCGGACAGGTTCCTCCGTGTTATCATAAACATGAAGAATATCGCAGATTTCCATCAGCCTTCTGATGTTACCTATGGACTTTTCATAACGGCTTCTGATTTTATCCTCGTCTACATTGTGACCGCCGAGAGCTACTCTTGCGGCAACTCGTGCAACATTCACAGAAGCATCTACTGTCAGAACAAAAATACATTTGATGAAATAGCCTTCGGATTTAGCTTTTTCAAGGATATCTAATTTGTACCGTGATGAGAGGACTGTTTCAAATGTGAAATCCTCTTTCTTCTCGATTGAATGATATCTCATTTCATCTGCACGGATTGCAGCTTCTTCGTTGCTCATACCCGTTGCTGATACCATATCATCTGCATTGGTATACGTTCCGACAATGTCAAAAAATTGTGTGATTGTACTTTTTCCTGAACCATTCGGTCCTGCAAGAACAAGCACCATAGGCTTTCTATTTGACATATATTTTTTCTCCGTCTGCATTTTCTATATATGCCCTCTTGCTTGACTTATCATATCGTGCAATAGGCTTCTTGCACGTTTTTGCTCTGTTTATGGCGGATTTCACAGCTTCTTTTGCTCTTGCATCCATCTCGGCATCATTTGGTGTAATTGCTGCTTTTGAGCTTTCTGCGGATACAATCGTTACTGAGCGATTGTCGTTAAGTTTTATCGTTCTGCTCATACTCCAATCCTCCTTTGTCGGTTTCTGATTTGCGTATTTGCTAATGCGACAATTTTAATTTACTACACAGTGTGTAGCGTTTCCACTACGTCTGCAAAACGGTATACATCCTCAATTATATTATACCATATTATGATGAGATATTCAAGAGGTGTGAGCAAATAAATGTGCTGTCAATTCAACTGCTTTTATTTTGTCCTTCGTCGTATTCACGACATTTTTCATAATATATCTCAGCGCTGCACTGCAATACGGTCAATTTGCTTTCATTTCGGTTTTGAAGGTTCCTTGACGCCGTTTTAGTCTGACTTCTCATTCATTCTCTTCAGCGCTAATTCGATCCTATTGGATACTTCTATTTTAATCTATTGGTAGTTGGTTGGATATGGTGATGGTATTGGTGTTGGGTGGGCACTATGTAATTGCCCGTATCCTCTGAGAATGATTTGGAGCATCGATGGTGATGATATCAATTTCTAAAGCTTCAATCCAACCCAGTAGATTGCTTAATAACTCTTTGACTTCTTTGCGATAGGGTTTAGGGTCATTTATTAAATCATTATGCAGTTTGGCTGTTAATTCGCCAAAATAACTTGTTTTATTATTACAGCTATTCACAAAATTATATAGCCATAAAAACGCCTTGCTCCAACGAAATGCTGTAATCAGTTCGTCTTTACTAGGGATACACTCCATTTCCAAAAATTCAAAGCAAGTTATATCTTGATAATTCGGTATCCTTGATGTCGGAAAATCATATGTAAATAGCATATCAATTTTAGGCGAAAATTGATTTTCAATTAAACCACTCCACTTTGTGGCACCTGTAAATTTTGAACTCTGGATTTTCGCTTCCTCGTATTCTGTTTTCATATAATTATACAGTTCTTCTGTCATTAAGATTGAATTGTCAAACAAGCAATCTATTTTTCTTAAATCATCTGTATCAATTTCTGCAAAACTTGATAATTCATAGTTGCCGTGAAGTTTAAATCCCATTCCTTTGGATGTTAGATTGGCACTCCCTAAGATACAACGACACTTGTCGAATACATAAGTTTTAGCGTGTAAATCAAATCGAATGTACATCTGCCAACCGTGAGTTTTACAGTATTCATATAACGAAAAATCAGTTGCTCCATTAATAATATCATTAAGCAGAAAACGCACTAATAGCTTCTTTTCTTTTAATGTATTGCGTATATTCTCATCAATAAACTCAACGGCTGATACCTTACAAAATGCAGAAATAATCTGTAATGTATCTGTCGCTATAGAAACCTGTTCTGCAATTTTGTTTTTAGTTTCAGATGTAGTCAATAAACTCATAAGCGTGCACTCCTATTAGTTTCTCGGATTGAGTTGCTCTGTAATATAGTTGTTTAATTTGTTGTACCACATTGTAATAAGCTTATCATTTTGCAAGTTTTGATAGGTGTTTGTTTTTCTTACCGACTGGAAAAACGAAGCTAAAAACAGTTCAAATGTTGTTTTTGCATCAGAGGAATTATATATCTTGCTCAAAAACGCAGTATAGAATTTATGAGATGTATTTATAGTAATAATTGTTGTCGTTAATACAGCTTTATAATCGAATGCTGGTGCCCTTTCTCCATTGTCTGCGTAATCAAAAACAACTTTATTATCAAAGAATTTAGATGCTTGTTCGTTCGTTACGTTCTCGCATCCTAAATTTTCTAATTCTTCCTTACCAATCTGAATCTTTTCTTCTTCTGTAACATTATCAAGAGGATTTTCACTTGCATCAACATCGTCATCTTCGAACTCATCTTCAATTTCAACGGTGTTAATAATATTGGTGGATGAACTTGCCAAATCATCAGCGGAACGTGTGTTCTTTCGTGTTTCTTCATTTCTTTTATACATTGCATCGATAGTGCTTTGAATAGTATCGCTCAATTGATTCCACATAGGCTGTACTGGTTCATCGTAATCAATGTCAGCTTCAGCAATTCTCTTTAAATCAACATATTGTTTATTATTAGCTACACCAAAAGCTTCGTCAAGCTCTGGTTCGAAAATAATTTCACATCCCCACCAGCGATGTTGTGGTTCATTCGTGTTATCATAAAAATCGAATTCACCAAAATCAATTTCCCTATTTGCTCTAATAATTGAAACTCCTACCAATTTTTTAGCATGTTGACCAAAAGCATATGTACCAGGATTCCCTGTAGGAAATGCAGTGTCATCATAGAAGCAGTCTTTTACAACAGAAAATCTAGCTTCTACATACGATTCTGCTACTGCACCCGATTTATCAATATATTTTACAGGGATATCAACTTCGCCAGTTCCTGCACCAGCTACGGAATATAATTCAAATACTGGTTCTAAATCATTAGCTTGACCATATTTATATACTTTTTTTACATCATCACGCTTGCACATAGCATAATTCTTTTCCATTAAAAAAAGTGGGTCATTAGGCAATACGTCAATAGCATTTTCTTGGTTTTCGTCGCATACTATTTTAATAGAGCAGATGTTTTTGTCAATGAAGTGTCTGAACTTTCTGCCTAACGCAAATTCAAGATGTTCAGTAAGCGGACCTCTTGTTCGTGGTGTCACTCTATCACAATTTTTCCATATAACCAGTGTTCCGGAGCGTGAAAAATCATACGAATCAGTAAGCGTAGTGTAATTTATGTATTTGGAATATTTATCAGGCAACGCAGTTAATACAGGGTCATCAATTTCTGTTTGAACACCCGCTTTTACCTTATCAATATCAAGGAAAACCTTAAAGCAGTTTTCAATTCCATTCTGCCATGAATATACTTCTACATTAGGACAAGCATGTAGCGATGCTTGTGGCAAGCCTACACCAAATCTGCCCATTCCTTTTCGTGCTTGTCTTGTAGTAACGCCTATACCTAAACATTTGCCTAAAATGTCTGTATCCATTCCATCTCCATTATCGAGAAAACCAATTTCAGTAACCACTTTTCTTCCGGATATAGGGTTTATGGATTCGCTGATAATCATGAATACATTTTTAGCATTCGCTTCAATGGAATTGTCTACGATTTCAGATGCAGCGCTCTCAATATTCTTATAGCCTGTATTTCTAAATGCGTCACCCATATTTTTAATATCTACAATACTATTTGGCATTTGTACTTCCTCCTAAATTCTCCAGTAATCGTCAAAATGGGAAAAAGCCGTTTCATTATCAAAGGCTTTTAAGTTGTCGTCAACGTCAATAAGTAAGCAATTTTCATTTCCGCCCATTAAAGGGCCTCTTAGACCTCTGCCTAACATTTGGCTATACAACACAACGGACTTTGTAGGTCTAGTAATGAAAACGCATTTAATATTTTTGGAATCAAAACCAGTAGTCAGTACTTCATAATTAATGATGATATCTACACCACTGTCTCTATCTTTAAATAACTCTATAGCTTTTTTTCTGTCGATGGCATTCATTTCACCAACGACCAAGCTATTAGGGATACCTTCAAGTGTTAACATAGCTGATAACATTTTAGCGTGTTCCACAGAACAAGCAAAAACTATTGTAGGTGTTTTTGTAGTATAAAGCATTCTGAGCTTTTGCATTATTGCGAGATTACGGTGCTTATTCTCAGCTAACACCTCTAATTGTTTTGAAGAATATTCCTTTTCATCATAACCTAAATCTTCGAGTGCAGAACTCAATATATGCAACTCACGCTCTGTGAACTCTTTTTTATAGGATAAACGTTCGGTTTTAATTTTAGAAAGGATTCTTCGTTCTTGAAAATATTTAATAATGTTCTTTTCCGCAACAGAATTCAACGCCTGCAGTTGCCCCATGTTAATACGATTCAGTGTGTCAGAGTCAATGTATATCAGCTTACCTCCAAACATATTTGCTAAAAGATTGTTATTATATGTTTTTTCTGTTGTACGTCCGGGTGTTGCCGATAGTCCTATAAGGGCTCTGTTTTCATATCCAGATGGCATCAACATTAATTGTTCAATTATTTTTTTGGTTTTATCTGCGGCTGCTTTATGCGCTTCGTCAAAAACTACCAAACGACAATCTTTTTTCAATCGTTCAAACAGCTTAGGAGACGAATCGTAAATAGACATTATTTTCGATAATCCGCAAAATATAACTCCATCCAATTCAACACTCGTATCCTGAATTGATTTCGAGCCCCAAAGTTTGTATGCATTAATCTCTCTATTTCCTAAATGTCCCCATACATCTACAAAAGTGTTGTATGCTTGTTCCAATAATTCCGTAGTATGAGCAATCCAAATTACAACACCCTTATTATGCAGTGTAAACTGAATATAATTTGCGATTATATGCATAGAGGTCTTTGTTTTACCCGTTCCGGTAGGCATATGGATAAGCATTCTTTCCTGAGGATTCCCTGAATTCAAGTTGTAAAGTGCTCTTTGCTTAATATAATATTGATAGTCTAATAGCTCGTAAAACTGTTCAGTTGGAGCTTGTATTATATTACATATCTTAGTGTCATCTTCTGTTTTATCAAAAATATTATCGGAAAGCCCCCACAATTTTGCTAAGTATATTGAAATTGAATTTTTGTTCCAAGATTTTTGGGAAATTATTTCAATTAATTGCATTAAATCTGTTATGCTTTTTTCTTTACCTGATAAACAGTTATCACGTATTGCAAATATTTCATCGCTTTTCATATTTAAAAGCAGGTTTTTTCGAAATGACCTATTCTTTAGTATGCTAGTTCCGTATAATGAGTCAATCATAGCAATCATACGCTGCTTTGTTAATAGTGTATCACCCTCAGGCATCCATTCTGCTAACAATGCAACTGTTTTTTCGCCGATGTAAGCTCTTAATTCTGACTGTTGAAACCCGTAAAGTAATTCTAAGTAGTGTGCCATTTAAACACCTCCTATTAACCATTCTCTTCAATATAATCCAAAGCTTCTCTGAGCGTTTCAAAATCTTCATCAGAGTTGAAATACCCAACACTGAATCGTACCGTTCCAGCCGGGAAGGTTCCTAAAAATTTATGTGCCAACGGAGAACAGTGAAGACCTGTTCGAACGGCAATATTTCTATCGCTTAATACTTGTCCGATGTTATCGCTACTGTATCCATCAAAAACACAGGAAACCACGCCGATACCATCGCTGGGGGCCATAACTTTTATGTTGTCATATTCACCCAAAAGTTCAAGCAATTTCTTTCTATTCTGATTTTCTTTCTCCTTAATTGCAGCAATTCCAATAGAATCAATCCATTTTAACGCAGCATTAAGACCTGAAATTGCAAGAATGTTATGACTGCCAGCTTCATATTTCACAGGTATTTCATTCGGCATATCTTGATTAGCTGACTCAACACCTGTGCCGCCATAAATTAAGGGAACTATGGCTGTTGTGGGTTTAGCGATAAATCCGCCGATTCCCATTGGACCATAAAGAGTTTTATGTCCTTCAAATACGGCATAGTCAAAATTATCACTGCTCAAATCGGTATCAATCAATCCTGCTGTCTGACACATATCCGCAATGGTAATGGCGTTGTATTTTTTTGCTAAAGAGAAAATATCTTCTATAGGTGCCACTGCACCACATACATTACTTGCGTGACTTGTTATTACACAATAGGGTTTATTCTTTTCAAATTGAGCTTTTATAGCATTCGGATTGTATACTAAGGAATTGTTATCGACAGAAAGCTGCTCAATTTGAAAATGAATTGTATTTTGCAAATGATGTAAAGTGCGTGTAATCGCATTATGTTCGAAAGGCGAAATGTACACATACGAACCTTCAGGAATGTTTATACCTTGAAGAATAACATTGATTGCCTCAGTTGCAGTACTTGTAAAAATAACTTTTTTATTAGGGCAATGAAATAGTTTTAAAAGTAATTTTCGTGTTTCCTCCATAAGAGAAGAAGCTTTAGAGGCAAGCTTATGTTGACCGCGACCGACATTCACGCCACAATTACGATAGAAAGTATCCATAAACGAATACACTTCCTCAGGCTTGGGGAAAGTCGTAGCAGCGTTATCGAAATAAGCTGTCTTATCACCCATTATGCTCACCTCCGTTACTTACACAATCCTTCCAAGATTTCAATCAGTATCTGTCGTTTTTCCTGCTCGCTGATTGACTGACCCATTTCTTCTATAGCAGCAGAAATATCATTGTAAAGTAACTTTGCTCTGCCACTGTATTCCGATTTTTCGATTACACGGGTAGTTTCTTCGCCGTTATCATTGACAAAAGTAAATGTGCAGGCGCTTTTATTTTTACTGCCATCACTATGATTTTCGCTGTTATATTCGTCTACAGCTTTTTTGAATTCTGAAAGCGATGTTGGAAATTTCTCCGCATTTGCCGAATTCCAATCATCGAGTCGTAAGCCTACAACAGCCTTTGCCAAACGGCTGGTAAATGTTGTCTCATCATTTGTTACAGATGAAATAAGAGAAATAATCGTATTTTCATTGTTAGGGAACTGATACTGCAAAGTTTCGGTTTTCAGCGTATCGTACCAATCCTTCAATATTGATGTTAAGCTTGCAGACGAAGCACCTGCAAATACACGTTTTGTTTCTTCAATCGCCTTCTTTATAAGTCTTGATTTTCCTGATTCAAAAGCTGTTTTTGCAGATTTTATGCTATCAGCAATAGCGAGGGTAGCGCTCTCTTGCTTGAAAATCTTAGGCAACTGAATAATCAGAAATTCTCTTGTGTTGTTTGTGGGTTGTTTCAGTGAATTTATAAATTTTGTATATTCTTTTGGAAGCTTATTACCAGTATCGTAGAATACTGTCATCTCCTTTGAACATCTTGGAAGTGACATATACCATCGATTCATAGCGTATGCAATATAGGTAAAGCTGTTATAGCTCTTTTCACGGTCAACGATAAATTCAGAGAATGTTGTTTCAAGGCTTTGCAAGTAAACGCTCTTGTCCTCGTCCCAATCCTCCATTACAGCTGAATATTCGGCAGGGCTTTCATTTATGCTGTTAAGAAGGTCGGAATTGATTTTGACTTCCTCATCCTTGTAGCGAATGACAATATCTTTTTTTACAGCATTTAAAATAACAGCGATATAAATCGGTATAACGCCACGCTTTAGGCCAATGCCACATTCAGCTGAAGTTAACGTATGATATAACTCACTGAACGATGTTTCTCCATTTACAGATGTCTTACGGAAAAATGCCATAATAATATCCAGAACATTTCTGATTTTTTCATCTGATGGAGTTAAATTTAAAGAATATAAGCCGTTTTTTTCTTCAAGTATTCCGGTTTGTATCAAAGTGCTTCGCATAATTGAAACATCTTGACCGGTGCCTGTAAGTCCAAGATTTTCTTCTATCGTGTCACTTTCAAGGAGCGCTGTAGTTAACTTAGTTCTGCTGTTTACAGCAACAGCTGGAAGAATATTCTTGTTAATGGACTCATTGTTGATGATAGGAGTGTGAGGATATGTCTGCTCGCATATATCTGAAAGCAACGCAGATAACTGTGCCTTACGATACAGTTTTTTCTTATCTCCTAAATGATAATAGCTTACTTCGTCCAGTTCTGGATGAGTAAAGCTGTTTATAAAATTGTGTATTATTATATCCAAATCTTCAAGATAAACATCATATTCATCGGATAAAAGTTCATCTTCTTTGCTTACTTCTTTTAACTGACATACAGCCTCATATTCATAAGCAAACGATGAAATATCCACAAAGTTCTTCGGAATAATAGTTACAACACGGTAGCTTGAAGGCGGAATACGAGTAATATCAAAATTAGCATGTTCAGCAGCTGTTTCAAAAAATACTGCCTGAACTACGCCATTGGCATCCTTGTCGTTAACAGTGAAATTTGAAATTTCACTACAATCAACGAATTTAAATTCAAAGTATCTTGTAATACAATGCTCGTCGTTGTACTTAACAGGATACAAATAGCTATCAAGAGCGAGCTTGTTTAAAATTTCCTTCGTGGTTGTTGTGAGGCAGAGCTTTTCAATACGATTTTTAATCTGCGCTTTAACATCAACGCCACTTGACTCTTTTAATTTAAGGTAATTATTGCTGCGCTTCAAATAAATGATGCAAGCATTATCAACCAAGTCAGTGAGAGCTTCTGTTATCATTTTAGGGTCGTCAACTGTATCAATAAAAATATCTACGATATTATCAACAGTAGGCGGAAGCTTTTCAAACTGCTCGATTATATAAATAAGTGCAATTGTTTTTATGATTTTAGACTGCAACGAGCCTTTTTTCACCTTTTTAAGCACATTTGAGGCGAGCTGATATGTTTTATATATTTCGGTAGAATTGAGCTCTTTACGAAATTGTGCTTCGAAATAATCATAAAGATAATCGGGAGTTACCAGAGCAAAATCTTCGGTGCACTTTTCCACAAATTCTACAAGCGTATTCTTTTGATTAGCAGATAAGAATGTAAAGAGGGTACGTTCATTTTGTGCGACCTTTTCTGATAATCTCGGAAGAATATATGTTGTTGCAGGGTGCAAAGGATAACAAGACATAATTGTTTTTTTGGCAATTTCTTTATCTGCATTAATAAGCTTATTATCAGAATAGCGTTTGCCAAGATTGTCGAAAGTATCCTTATGACTTTCGCAGAAATCATCCCATAAATCAGGGTTTTTCTCAATAACCGCAGAAATAATTTCGTACATCTGACTATAATTGTTGTGAAGATTGATATGCTCAAAACGACCGGAAATTCCTCTCCAACCATCAACCTTATCTTGCGGCAGATTCATATCAATATAGTTTGATATATCCTTATGACAGATGAGCATAATATGCATTTGGTGCTTACCGGAACGATTACACTTTTCAGCAAAATCTTGTAAAAGCTTTGTGTCGCTTTCTGTGGCTGTCGATATACTGCTTTCAAGGTATTTTCCAAATTCATCATACACAACAAACAAACCATCATAACCCTTGTCTTTAAGAGCAATGCTTACTTGTTCATAGATTTCAGCTACATCAAACCCGACAAATGGATTGAACGTGCTGCCTGCTGTTAAATCAGGGTATACAGAAATAAACTCACGATATGCTTTTGCATTATGAGCTTTCAGTTCTTTAAGGAAAACCTCAATTTTCGATGAAATTCTCTCTGTAAATGCTTTATATGTATCAGGATAGGTTTCTTTCCATTTTAATATTGTATTTTCGGCAGCCTGAAAATGAGTATCGGGCATAATATCTTCCAAGTTATTACTGCTCAATGCTTGCTGTAAGGCATTCATAAAAACCTGTGTCAAGCTGGAACTACTTCCGCTAATTATAACGGGAAGAAGCTTTGTCTTACTCTGAAGATGATTACTAGCAATTTTATATAAATCCTCATCATAAGCTCTCATCCTATTTAAAAGATTGGAAAACAATTTTTTTTTGTTTCCTCTATAGAGCATAGAAAGCGCAACAAGGATAATATGCGACTTTCCTCGTCCATATGCACCGGTAAGAATTTTAGCACGCTGCGTTGATTCTGGTTGAACACTCATAAGGATGTTCGAAATCAATTCGAGAGAAGATGTTGTAGGAATGAAGCTTTGGATTTTTTCATCATTCTTCAAATCATAAGATATATTTACGGATGATTGAAATCCGTTGGACAATTCTATAAGTTCATTCAACATAAATGAAGCTCCTAACTGGATTTATTGGTTTAGTTCAGCGTAATACGCTTTTACGCAATCTAAGAAATTCATATCTGTTTCAATACGAATAATATCCAAACCTGCTGTTCGAATTACTTTTATCAGTCCTGTAGTTTCAAGCCGATAAAGAGCGTTAATCAATGTAATGGAGTCCAGATTGAATATCTTTCCGATTTGGAATTTGTCATTTTGCAATGAAGATATGCGAATTTCTTTGTTGCCGTCAGCACCGTTAATAATCGCTGAAAGCAGTATCATTTGCGGCAACATATCTAGTTTGGGAACTGATTTTTTATAAACACCTTCTCTTTTATTGATTACATCAACAAGTCCTAATTCGCCGAGAGGACAATCTATATTACTTTCAGGATGCACCTTTGCGGGGTTAAGCTTTATTCTTGGCACATAGGTATTCATAAGACAAGTGAAATCATCATCAATTGCTCTATCGGAAGGAACGGATACATCTTCCTGCATACGAACATACTTAACCACTGCACTGTGGAAATCTTCAACAGTAAACTCGGTTTTATTAAATTCGTTGAAGAAAATATACCAAGATGTTGCGTCATCCATATTAATAGCCAACATATAATGAACGAGCCAGATGGAACCTATTTCTTCCATATAAGCATCATTTTCATAAATGATTTTGCCAAGCTCGGTAAGAAATTGATTTTTCTTACCAGTCTTAGGCTCTGACGTCAGTTGTGTAGTGGTTAGCCAATATCGCAAAGACTTAACCATATTTGCGCCGATACCAAGCACATCCATTGGATTTCCGGCAACACCTTGAAAAACACCAGGCTCCCTTACAATATTGCTCATACCTTTGTATAGCCATCCTTTACGGATGAAAAATGTTTCGTGTCCTCTGAATTTCATATATATCAACCTTGTTCCTTAGTTTTAAGATATTTATCCATTAGGCAGCCGCCATCAAGATACTTCGCCGTTACGCACATTTTACAGCGCTTGCATTTGTTTTCATCAATGCGATATGTATCGCCTGTGATGGAAATAGCGCCGAATTTACATAGCGATTCGCATTTAAGACATTTTCTGCAAGCATTAAACTTGCGGACTTGATAACCTGCCATACGTTGTAAATCGTCGTGCTTGCTGACATTCATTGTTTTAATTTTCACAGAAAACTCATAGTCTTCTTGTGAAAAAGGCTGAATTGATATAATAGGGACGTTTGTCCTCATATCAATCACCAATGTTTCATTTATAAGCTTTCTGCCGAGTTCCTTCGAAACCTTGCCAAAAGGCGTGAACAGGTTTAAGAATTCATCATCAACCGGACGATTGAGCCTATAAATCTTAGCATTGTCCTCTGCAGTGCAATTTGTAAACTTGATTTTTACATCTTGTGCTGCTTCTACACCATTACCGCCTTGACGTGCTTTCCATTTTCCTGTATCAACATATATTTCAGCATCAGGTTTGCCAATTTTCTTGGCAAAATCAATCAGAAAATCCCGCCACTTTTTGTATTGTTCGGGCATATAAATTGACGCTAAAAATTGTGCTCTTTCATTATTATTGGGACAACACCAGCAGCCAACACGGTCATAACCTAATCGGTACGCATTATTAAAGTCGATTTCTTCACCCAGAATATAAAGCCATATATCCAGGTCTTGCCATAAAAAGATAGGTGAAGCGACCTTTTGTTTTTGAATTTTCACTGATTCGGCATTATCTTCGACACGATTATATTTACTCCTGCTTACTGATTCGCATTTACGTATTCCATAGAAAGTGAGTATGTTTATATCACGGTAATAACGATTGAGAATTCTTGTAATAGGTCCTGTTTTAAACATCGAACAGCACCAACGCATCATCCGAGCAGGAGGACCAATATCCTCGCATACTTTATAAAAATCCTGTTCTTTATTTTGTGCTATTCTGAAAATTGCCATAGGATTATTGCGCCTAAATCTTTGAGCATATTCCATTGTCAAAGGAAATTCTAAAGTTGTATTACCAAAAATATGCACAAGGCTTGGGTCGCTCAAAGCTTTTACAGCTAAATCGGCTGTAACTGTAGAATCTTTGCCACCTGAGAAGGAAAGTACGATATTCTCTCTTGGGTAGTTACTTGCTTCTTCCTGAATGAAAGTGTGCGCTTCATCAATTATATAATTTAAGCGACTTTTATTTGTCTCAACAAATTTTGAGATAATTTTATCAAAATAATCATAAGTATTTTGTTCTTTATATTCTTCAAGCTTCTGGCGCAAGTAGTCTGGAGAATACTTTTTAAAGTGTTTTGAGGTAATTGTGATTACTTTTTCATCTACATAATATTTGTTGTTATTTGCCCAAACTGAAGCTCCGTGAAATGCCATTGGCTTATCAAGAAGCAATTCGATAAGAATTCGCTCCTCAGGAAAAACAGGACGTAAATCAGAAGCCATATATTCTGTCTGTTGCCCGCAAGAAGGACAGATATGACGGTCTATGTCATTGGAAAACTTTATAATCGGAACATTACACGATGAACATCTGTATATTTTAACAGGAATATCTGTTTCTGTTTCTTTTCCGCATATTTCACACTTTTCCTGCATTGTCTCTCGTTCACAGTTTTTACACCACACAGAATATTCCTCCTTTATATATTGTTTCGATTGAGTTATCTTCAGCCGCACACCCTGTATGAGATAACTCAATCGGTGATAGTGCCAAAAATATATAACTATTCATTATCTATTATATCACAATGGTTGTCAAAATTCAATGGGAATTTCCGTATTTCTGCTAAATAAGCATAAATTTATCCGTCTGAAAACGCTCAGGCGGATTTTTATGAGCCATTATGTGAAAATTTGATGAAAATTTGCTTAAACAGTGAACCACCCGCCCATTTTTTCGGCGTATAAAAGTGAGGGGTGATTTTCAGCGTTATTGCAATTGTGAAATTTTGATGAAAATTCAAGATAAAAGGTTGCCACCAGCCCGATTTTTTACTGTATATAGTAGATGGTATTTTTTACGTAGGCTCAAAGAGGGGGTGACGAAATGGTATTTATGAAAATTGCGACATTTTTTGGTTCACCCCGTCATTTTTTATCTTGAATAGTAAAGGTTGTAATTTTATTCCAAATCTTCTGTGAAACAAGGTGTAAATTTGCCTTAAAAATGGCAGTGAGTAGAGGTTGAAACAACAAAATTGAAAGTTTTAATGATAACAGAGGAGTATTTACATACCGCTTCGGCGGATGTCGGCGGAAATGCTGATTTTAAAATTAGGAGGTATTCACAATGAATACTCAGAAAAGAAAAGTTCTCACAATTAAGGAAGCTGCCAAGCTTATTGACGGCGTAACCGAATACCGTATCAGACAGATGTGTGTAAGCGGTCAGCTCCCGTGCTTTATGGCAGGGAAAAAGTATCTCATTGCTGAAGAAAATCTGTACAAGGTTGTCTTTGGGGAGAACTACAGAAAGGAGGAGTCGGCGTGATGTTGTTGAAAATCCAAATTTTCAACCTGAATGGAAATCATCCGATTAGGCTCGCTTCTGTCAGGGGAAAGCCCAGCTGATGAATTACAGCCTGCACAGATACAGCGAAAGAAAACCACCGCTGTTATTAAGTAATAAGGCAGTTATCATTAAAAAGAAAAGATATAGTATTAAGAATCTTATCAATCAATCAGAAAAAACGAAAACGCCGTAACAGGGTTTTCGGGGAAAGGCGAAAGGAATTTTTATGCCGATTTTAAAAGCCAAGAGAAAGCGTTTTGTAGCTATGGACAACGAATTTTTATCACGGAGCGATATGTCATTGAAAGCAAAGGGACTGCTTGCAAGTATGCTGAGCCTGCCACCTGAATGGCGGTTTTCCATAGAGGGACTGGCGTATTTGCACAAGGAAAGCGAATGTGCAATATCGTCGGGACTTAAAGAACTGGAACAGCTCGGCTATCTGCGGCGAAGCTATCCGAGAGATGAAAACGGCAAGATTGCAAGCGCTGTTTACACAGTCTGCGATATTCCGCTTGATGATTATGAGGAGCTTTACGGTGAGTAACGAAATGGGTGTCGTGATTTGCGACATCCTTAAATTCCATTGTAAAATACGGCACTATGAGTAAAAGAGCGGATTTTTACTGCATCCTTAACCACCGTTGCAAAATGCAACACTGGTTATAAGGTCTGTCCGATTTGGACATCCCTTAAAAAGACGAGGTGGCAATTTAACACCTCATAAAATATGACGCCCTGAAACTGGGCGTCACACCCAATTGCATTTATTCACTGCTGTGAAGCACACGCCCTGTTTTAAGGCGGGTGGTGTGACTCCCCGAAACAGGGAGCCACACAAAGCAAACTTGATGCCGAATTGTCGCTGAGTTTTATGACGGGACGGAATATACCGTCATTGAAACGAAGCATTGCGTTATCGGGAGATGGGAGTCCAAATCAAACCCACATCGGCTTGACGAGATAAATAGTGTCACGAATCGTTACGCTATCACCTGTGGTCGCATTTCACGACCACAGCTTGCGAAAACGATATTATCGAAATCCGCTGCTCCCTGAAAAGGCTTAAATAGTGTTCTTAACTTCTGTTGTAAAGCGTCGCTCTAAATTAGGGCAGAGGTTTCAAGGGGTCATCATTTTGGTAACTGCTTGCATATTCAAAGGTTGTGAAATGCGTCTTTTGAAAACATACACTGGGTGAACGAATCGTTCACCGTACCTCAACTACCGAAACGGTACTTGAGGCACCTGATGTACTGTTTCAGTACATCAGATATACACCTCCCATACATATCGCAAAAGCGAATGTCGGCAGAAATGCTGAAATCTGATTTATGGAGGAAATTAAAATGACAGAGAAAAACCTAACCAAGACCGAAGCAGAATACAAAAAGGCGCTTGCCGAGCGTGAGAAGCTTCACGCCGAGCTTGAACGGCTGACGAAGAAGGAAACTCAGCAGATTCACTACTGCAACAACCTTGTCAATCGGGCGAAAGACCAGAAACGCCGACAGCGAACAAGCCGCCTGATTCAGCGTGGAGTCTTGCTTGAAAGCTTCATTCCCGACGCAGAAAGCTACACCAATGAGCAAGTCGGATACTTGCTGAAAATCGTTTTCGGCAACCTTCCCGGCGGTGTGCAGGGCGTGCATTTCCCTGCAACACTGGGAGGAAATCAGTGAAAAAGCTGTTCTGCAAGGCAAGCAATTCTGCTTCCCTTGGGACAAGGGCGCACTTATATACCACAGAAGTGGTATCGTGCGCTCTGCGAGGCTCTAGAAAAAGCTACACAAAATTGAAAAGGGAGATGATTATCGCAATTTATCATTGCTCTATCAAAATCATAAGCCGTGGAAAAGGCAAATCTGCCGTTGCTGCCGCCGCATACCGTTCGGGCGAAAAGCTCACGAACGCCTATGACGGAATGCTCCACGACTTCACGAAAAAGGGCGGCGTTGTCCATACCGAAATCCTCTTGCCCGATAATGCACCAAGAGAATTTTCCGACCGTTCTACGCTCTGGAACGCTGTCGAGAAAATTGAGAAATCAAAAAACGCACAGCTTGCGAGAGAAATTGAAATTGCTCTGCCGAATGAGCTTTCAGAAGCGGAATGCATCGCACTTGCAACAGAATTTGCACAGAAAACTTTTGTTGATAAGGGTATGTGTGCTGATGTCTGTATCCATAACCCCAGCCGTGAGCAGAAAAATATTCATGCACACATTATGTTGACAATGCGACCGTTCAACGAGGACGGCTCTTGGGGAGATAAGCAGAAAAAGGAATATGTTCTTGATAGCAACGGCAACAAAATTTATGATAAACGTAAGCGGACTTATAAATGTAAATCCGTTCCGACCACCGATTGGAACAGTCGGGAGAAGGCTGAGGAGTGGCGAGCCGCTTGGTCTGATTTTGTAAACTCCGCACTTGCCAAAAATGGTATTCTTGAAAAGGTTGACCACCGTTCTTTTGAGCGTCAGGGCAAAACCGAGAAACCTACAATTCATCTCGGCGTTGCGGCAACGCAAATGGAGCGCAAGGGCATTTCCACTGTCAAGGGTAATATCAACCGTCAGATAAAATCCGAAAACGACAGAATCCATTCTCTTATGGAACAGCTCAAAGCCGCCGATGAGAAAATCGCAAGGCTCAAAGAAATTTCCAAAGAGGACAGCCTTGTGGATATGCTGTTGAGGTACTGGGGCAACGGCAGAAAGTTTTCGGAGGTGCGTGGGCATACAATTTCCAACCTGAAAAAAGTGGATATATTCAAGGACACCAGCCACGCCATTGCCTTTGTGCAGGCACATAATATCAGAAATATAGCTGAGCTGAAGGCAACGTCTGCAAACACAAAAACAGCGCTGAAAAATCTGAAAGCGGAGTTTATTCCGAAGCTCAGCAGAATTACCGAGCTTGAAGAATTGCTCAGCAATTATGACCGCTACAAGCCGAATAAGGCGGTGTATCAGCAGTGGCAAAGCATTGAAAATCCGAAGAAAAAGGAACGCTTCTACAACGAACATTACGGAGAAATTACACTGTATCAGACCGCTAAAAATTTCTTTAATAACAGGCTAAACGGTGCTAATATTACGCCGAAAGCGTGGAAGTCGGAGCTTGAGGAACTGAAAAAATCATCTGCTACGGACAGGGCAAAAATTTCCAAGTTTGAAGACGAAATCGCTATTCTTGAAACCATTGCGGTGAATGTGGAGAGGTTGGAGAATTACGAGGAAAAGGCACAACAGCGTGATATGCAGAGGAGGAAAAGTAACGAGTTGGAGTAAAGATTTTGGCATGTTTCTATTGACAATTTTACACTTTAAAGTGTATAATAGTGGTATGGAGATATGCCATATCGGTTTGCGAAAGGAGTAAATCAGGTATGGCAACAATCAGAAAAAGGGGCAACGGCTCCTATGAAATTAAAGTGTCCTGTGGATATGGCGTTGACGGAAAACAGAGGGCACAGTACAAGACGTGGAAACCCACCGAGGGTATGACACCGAAACAGATTAAAAAGGAGGTAAACCGACAGGCAGTTCTTTTTGAGGAAGCCTGCAAGAAGGGACAGATTACTGCTTCAATTAAATTTGAAGCATTTGCAGAGCAGTGGTTTCAGGAGTATGCCAAGCATAATCTTCGTAACACTTCATACGAAAGAATGTTACAGCTCCGAAACCGTGTTTATCCTGCAATCGGACATCTGAAGCTTGATAAAATTAACGGCAGACACATTCAGCAGTTTGTAAACGACTTGCTCGAAAACGGAAAAAGCGAAAAGACAGGTAAGCCTTTATCGAGGAAAACCGTTGTTCATCATCTCAGCTTTATTTCCAATGTGTTTACCTACGCCGTGAAAATGGATATGCTGTCAGACAATCCATGCAGACGAGTAACTGTTCCGAAAGGCGAAGTCAAGGAAAAAGAAATTTATACGCTGAATGAAGTTGAGGAAATTTTCGATGCATTGGAAAATGAGCCTTTGAAGTACAAGCTGTTTATTATCCTCGCCGTATACAGCGGCTTCCGCCGTGGCGAAATGCTTGGACTCGAATGGAAGGATATCAATTGGGACGACTGCGTAATCAGTGTGCGTCGTACTTCCAATTACACAGCAGCACAAGGTATTTATACTGACACCACAAAAACAAAAAAATCACAGCGTTCATCAAAGTTCCCACCGATGATTATGGAGCTTCTAAAAGCCTATAAGGCTGAACAGGACGAAGAACGGATACGGCTTGGTGATAAATGGAAGGATACAGACAGAATATTTGTTAAATGGGACGGGCGTCCAATGAATAATAACACTCCGTATTTCTGGTTTGGAGAGTTCTGTAAGAAAAATAACTTCCGTTTCTGTGATATTCATTCACTCAGGCATCTACACGCAAGTCTGCTTATCAATGCAGGCGTGGATATGGTTTCTGTTTCAAGTGATATGGGACATTCCTGCGTAGGTACAACAAGTAACATCTACTGTCATATGTTCCAAGAAGCAAAAGCGAGGAATTGCGACGCTATCACCAATGCACTTTCCTTTGGAAACAAAAAAGAGCCACAAGCTGATATGCAAGTGGCAGTGTAAGCGGCAAATTTTCAAAACAAGTGGCAAATAAGTGGCAAGATTAATTTCTCTAAAAAGAAAAAACTCGCAAACGGCTGTATTACGCCATTTGCGAGTTACATAGTTGGTGACCCGTACGGGAATTGAACCCATGATTCCGCCGTGAAAGGGCGGTGTCTTAACCTCTTGACCAACGGGCCTTATTTGGTAGCGGCAGTAGGATTTGAACCAACGACCAATCGGGTATGAACCGAGTACTCTAGCCAACTGAGCTATGCCGCCATTTATGTCGTTTTTCGCTTACCGCTTTATGCGACTATATTATTATACACGCTTATTTTCTAAATGTCAACATGATTTTATGAAAAAATCTCGATTTGTTTATATTCACAATTTAACGCTTAAATTAAATTTACAATTTGTTAAAATCAACAAATTGTAAATTTAAATTTTCTTATTTGTATATTTTAATGCAAAAAATACGCCCTTTCGGCCTATTAGTGAACGGTATTAAACAGCGGAGCATTCATTCGCTTACCGTTACTATTTAACGAAAGGGGCTTTTTTATGTCATGTTTAAATCAGAAATCGTTATGCAGACTTTTTTGCTGTAACTATGCAAGATTAGGAGATGTATACGAAGCGGCGCTGAAAAGCGGACTGCCTCCTGAAACTGCCCTTGCCGACGGTACGAATATTATTAATCAGGCAAGGTATAGAAGGCTTATTGAAAGCCTTATGCAGAAAAGCATACCTCCTAAGGCGGTCGTTATGACCGGTCTTGAAAGGCTTGCGTTCGGAAGAGCCAACGACGCGGCGTCGCTGGTTTTTTCAGAGGAGCTTCCTTCGCCCGATAAGATCGGAGCTTTGGATCTTTTTAATGTGTCGGAAATGAAAAGAGTCAAGGGAGGAGGAGTAGAAATAAAGCTTTTTGACAGACAAAAGGCAATGGAACGGATTTACGAATATGAGTCCGAGGAAAATACCGCGTCGGCTGCGGCAAATCTTATTGACGCTCTTACCGGATTGGAGGATGAAACTGCCGATGACGTTTAAAAGCTTTTCGCCGAAACAGAAGCTTGCTCTTTCCTGGTGGGGTATCCCTAAATACCGAAAAAAAGACGCCGTCATATGCGACGGAGCGGTCAGATCGGGAAAGACGCTTTGCATGTCGATGGGATTTGTAAGCTGGGCCATGAGTTCGTTTTCAGGCAATTCCTTTGCTCTCTGCGGGAAAACTGTTTCGTCGCTTCGCCGCAATCTTGTAGAGCCTCTTGCAGGTCTGCTGGGCGCTATGGGATTTAATTATATTGAAAAGGTCAGCAAAAATTATATCGATATAAGTCTTTACGGCAGGAAAAACAGATTTTATCTGTTCGGAGGAAGAGACGAGAGCTCTGCGGCGCTTATTCAAGGCATGACGCTTTCAGGAATACTTATGGACGAGGTTGCTCTTATGCCAAGATCGTTTGTAGAGCAAGCGATGGCCAGATGCTCTGTTTCCGGTTCTAAAATGTGGTTCAACTGCAATCCGGATAATCCGTATCATTGGTTTTACCGGGAATGGATAAAAAAATCCGAGGAAAAAAATGCTCTTTATATTCATTTTACTATGAAGGATAATCCGTCTCTTTCCGGGGAAATAAGAAAAAGATATGAAAAGCTTTATTCCGGGGTTTTTTATGACAGATTTATTCTTGGCAAGTGGACTGCCGCAAGCGGCAGGGTTTACCCGATGTTCAGCGAAAGCATTCATACGTTTGAAAAGGCTCCGGATTGCGACCGATTTGTCGTGTCGTGCGATTACGGAACAGTTAATCCGTCGTCATTCGGACTGTGGGGGCGCTGCGGAGGAGTTTGGTACAGGCTGGAGGAATATTATTATGATTCCAGAAGAGAAGGGATATCGAGAACCGACGAGGAGCATTACAGCGGTCTGGAGAGCCTTATAGGAGATCGTGAGCCGGAATATATAATCGTTGATCCGTCGGCGGCAAGCTTTATAGAATGTATCAGGCGTCATGGAAGATTTAGAGTTATACCTGCGAAAAACGATGTTCTTTACGGAATAAGGCGGGTAAGCGACGCTTTGAAAAGCAGGAGAATTCTCATATCTGCGGATTGTCAGGACTGCCTAAGGGAGTTTTCGCTATACTGCTGGAATGAAAAGTCCGGAGGCGATATTCCGGTAAAGGAGAATGATCATGCGATGGACGATGTCAGATATTTTGTGACTGCCGCGATAGATTCAGACAATACCGATGATTTTTTTGTGGCTTCTGTCGCGCGTTGAAGGGAGGTGAATTTAATGAAACTATTCAAAGGCGGAAAGAGAAGCGTTCAAACCGATACAGCGGCTGTTTATTCTGCTTCGAGAGGCTCCGAGACGGCCGATTTTCCGAATAGTGTAGATTGCTGGGAAAAGGAGCTTTATGACAGACTGCGTTTCACAGTGCCTGTTATAGACGCGGCAATCGGTAAGATTGTGAGGCTTACGGGAGGCTACAGAATTATATGCTCCGATGAAGGAATGCAGGAAACGATGGATTATTTTGTGTCCGGTGTTCCTGTGGGACTAACGGGAGTTTCTATGCAGAGCTTTACAGACAGCTTTCTTGAAAGTCTTCTTACATACGGAAACGCGGTAGGCGAAATTATTCTCGACCGTGAAACCATGAATATCAGCTCTCTTTATAATGGAGATCCGTCGAAGATCGCTGTCTTGCCGGACCAGTCTACAGGCTGCGCCGTTTATTATTTGAAGCAGAGCGGAGGAAGGCTTAAACGTCTTGAAAATCCTAATCTTATATTATTTTCAGCATTGAATCCTCCGCCCGGAAAAACCATGGGGGTTTCAATACTCAGGGGACTGCCGGCTCTAAGCAGGATTTTGATGAAAATATATCAATGTATCGGACAGAACTATGAAAGAGCTGGGAATGTAAGATATGCGGTTACCTATAAGCCTACCGGGGACAGCTCTGAAAGGGCGTATTCAAAGGAAAGGGCGATGCAGATCGCTAAGGAATGGTCGGACGGTATGACGGCTGCTAAAAATGGTGAAATAAGGGATTTTGTCGCTGTCGGAGACGTCGACATAAGAGTCATAGGAGCAGATAATCAGCTTTTTGATACCGAGATTCCTGTAAGACAGATATTGGAGCAGCTTATAGCAAAGCTTTCGGTTCCGCCGTTTCTTCTGGGACTCAACTGGTCGACGACCGAGCGGATGTCGTCGCAGCAGGCTGATATTCTTACATCTGAGCTGGAGTATTACAGAAGGCTTATAACGCCGGTTATCAGAAAAATCGCCTCGGCATATCTGATGCAGATAGGATCCGACAGCGAAGCGTATGTTGAATGGGATAATATCAATCTTCAGGACGAATCGGTTCTTGCCGACGCGCGTCTGAAAAATGCTCAGGCCGAGGAGATTGAAAGAAAACTTGAAAATGAAAATTAAAATATGGAGGATAAATTATGTATAATGATATAAAACTTGAAAAGGGACTTTATAATCTTGCGGGAAAAAGCTTTATACAGGTTCTTGAGGAACGCGATCCTGATGAAAACTATGACGGAACGCCGTTAAGCAATCTTGACGCCTTTGAAAGACAGCTTAAGCGCTTCGATATAAAAATAAGCGGCGAGAACTGCGATAAGGTAGAAAAATTCTTTGTGACAACGGAAAGCGCGGTGCTTTTTCCTGAATTCGTCAGGAGAGCCGTAAACGCGGGTATGGAAGATTCTATATTAGGCGACATTGTTGCTGTTAAGACGATTTCAGACTGCAATCAGTACAGAGGCTATTCGGTTACAGACAATGTTCCGTACACTTCCAAAACAACCGAGGGAAACGCTCTGCCGGAAACCTCTATTAAAGAATCCGCCACATCTGTCAGCCTGTTAAAATACGGCAGACTTATTACAGCTTCGTATGAGGCGGTAAGGCTTCAGAGATTGGACGTATTTGCCTTAATGCTTCGTTCAATAGGTAAAAAGCTTGCCGACGCAATGGTAAGCAGCGCTATTTCCACCTTGAAATCGGACGCGGCCGTTATAGATATTGCCGGAAGCGCGCTGGCTTTTTCAGACCTTACCGGACTTTACGGAAACTTTAAGGTCTATGATATGACTGATCTGATAGTATCTCCTAAAATTGCTGCGGAAATTATTTCAATGGAGCAGCTTAGGGATTCGATTACTGTTGACGAAAGAGGAAACGTTATTCTTCCGTTCGGAACAAGACTTATTAAATCAAACCAGATCAACGATCTGACTGTTATAGGAATAGACAGGCAGTATGCGCTTGAATTTATTACAAGCTCTGATCTCATTATGGAATCGGATAAGCTTATAGACCGTCAGATGGACGCATTCAGCGTTTCCTGCAACCTTGTGTTCAAAAAGCTTATGGCGGACGCCGTAAAGGTGCTTAATATGGATAAGTCATAAGTCCGGCTGTTGAAGCTCCGGCGGACGTCTGAAATGGCGTCCGCCGGAATAAAAGCTGCAAAATATTTATGAAAGGACGAAATATATGGAAAAGGAAGAAATACTCAAAAGGCTGAATGAATTTACACGACGGGAAATGTCTGAGGATGAGGTGTATATTTTTGACGTTATTCTCTGCGACAACGACATAGACAGAGATGGCGAGAGATTTTCTCAGAACGCGCTGGAAAGCTTAAAAAAGCTGTTTGTAGGGAAAACCGGAATATTTGATCATAATCCGAAAAGCGGAGGACAGACGGCAAGGATTTTTTCAACCGAGCTTGTAACCGATAATACAAAAGCTACGAAAAACGGCGAACCTTACACTTACTTAAAGGGCAGAGCCTATATGGTCAGAACAGAATCAAATTCGGGATTGATACGAGAGATAGACGGGGGTATAAAAAAGGAAGTAAGCATTTCTTGCAGCGCCGGCTCAAAAAAATGCTCCGTATGCGGAACGGATTTGAAAAGGAAAGGCTGTCCTCATGTAATGGGTAAAAAATACAGCGGAAAGACGGCTCATGCCGTTTTAGATGATATAAGCGACGCTTATGAGTGGAGCTTTGTGGCAGTTCCCGCGCAGGTCAACGCAGGAGTTACAAAAAGATTCGGCAGAAGCGCAGATTCGGCGGAGGCGAAGGCATATAGTGAAGAGCTTATGGAAAAGCTATGCAAAAGCGTAAGAACAGATATTTATAAGCTTTGTCTTGCTTCCGGCTCTTCCGTATGCGCTAAGGCGCTTTCTGCCGCCGCAGATAAAATGAATGCGGAGGAGCTTATTGAATTCAAGGAACTGCTTGAAAGGGAGCATAAATCTAAAACCGTTTCTCAATTGGATATAAAAAAGGACTGTTTGGACGATTTCAGAATGGGGGCTAAAAAAAATGAATATTAATCAGATAAGTTCTCTTTTTACACTTTTTTCAGGCGAGACTGATACGGAGACATATCGTCCGCTGATAGATTCGGCAATTGCCCAGGTAGAACGCAGGCTAAAGGAGGACGTTCAGGATTCCGACGCAAGGCTTGACTACCTTTGCGCCGCAATAGCAAATTTCAGATACAGTCAGATAACGTGCGTGAAAAACAAAATCGCTTATACTTATGCGGGAACAGCCGATTCAAAGGGCAATTCTCAGCTTGAATATGATTTTGCCAGAGAACTTATGCGGGAATATTATAAAGCCGCGTCCGATCTTCTCTATGACGACGGATTTATATTTACCGCGGTTTGCTGCGGGTAAGGGAGAAGATATATGGCGCAGTTAAAGCATATGGTAAACGGAATTTATCAGATTGTAAAAAGCGGCGGCACCGACGTTTACAGCGAATATGAAAAAATTCCCGTAATGGAGCACGGCGATATATACGCTGTGGCGTCCGTTGCGGAAATATATCTTGAAAACGTTTTTGTCGGGGAAAACGATAAGTTTTTCAGGGAAAGATATTTACTTGACGTTAAAATACTCGGCAGGCCTTATACTTCCCCTATGAGCCTTTATGAAATACTCGACGTTCAGATATTGGATAAGCTTACCTCCAGCGGATATGTTATAAATTCCGCAAAAATATCGGCTCCGGTGCAGGATAACGGACTCAAGCGGCTTATTCTTGAATGCAGAGTCGAATTACTCGGAAAAACGGAGGTCGTTTATGAATCACAGTCTTGACATAGAAAAATACCGCGTTGCAGAGCTGGGAGACGTAAGATTATATATTTCTTCTTACGAACTGTCCCGTGACCGCCGTTACAGCTTTCGGAATCGTTCTGAAAACAGTATATATTTTACCGATAACGGCTCGTTTCCCGCATATTTAAAGCTTAAAGGAATTGTATTGAAGTCGGAATGTCCTATTCCCGGAGTTAAATTAAATCAGCAAATGAGCAACAATATAAGATATTTTCTTACCGCTGACGGTATATTTTATAACGCTGCAAGGCTCAAGACGTTTTCAGTTGTGACGGACGTTAATTCGGAGCTTATCAAATGCGAGATCGTATTATGCTGCGACAGCTATATAGAGCAGGCGGCGGAGGGGAGCTGAAATATGGATTCTCAGTATACGGTAAGAATGTATGACGAGGCAGGTAACTGCGTAATTGAAAGCATATGCTTTTATTTTAGATATGTTAAGGAGCTTTATACGCCTTATGTATGGTTTGAAGGAAAATTTATAAGCTCTGTAACCGCTCCCGCGTCAGACATTCTCAGGATAGAATTCTGGATATACGGCAAAATGATGCACAGAGGTCTTGCCGATAGTATAGATATATGCCGGGAGGGCAACAGGAATATAATAACGGTTAAGTCCAAAAGCTTTACTTCTTTGCTGTGTCAGAATCAGCCGGAGCCGGGTATGATAACGGACGTGAATCTTTCCAAAATTATAGGGACATATCCCGATATTCCTTACGTTACATGTGAGGACAGTGAAAACGAAAATTATATTTACGTCAAGGACGGAGCGACCGTATGGGACGCGGTCTGCAATTTCGGTTTCAGAAAAACCGGACTTTATCCTTATATAGAGGGAACTAATAATGTCAGGATAACGCAGAGAAATCCGTCGATCAACCATGTTGTCAACAATAATAATATTCTTGGCTCGGGAGTTTGTCATGACTGTTCCCGTATTATCAGTCATATACATATGCAGGATATAAACGGAGATTACGATGTTTACAGCAAAAGCAATGCGGAAGCGATGAGGAGAGGTATAATCAGGCATAAGCAAATCCCTCTCGACCGGCAGTTTTTGAATAATCCTGATTCGGGACTGAGCTTTAAGCTTAATTACAGCATGAGAGGGATGGTATGCAATTATATTAAATATGCGGGTTATAATTATGAGGATCTTTTTGACGAGGTAACCTACGGAAGCTTTACTAAAAAGAAAATTCACCGTATCGAGGTCGTTTTTAACGGAGGAATGCCCATAACCGTTCTGGGAACATATAACGACGGATTTTTCGGAGATCAATGATTCTTAGATCTGTAGATATTCGGCAAGCTTTGGAAAGGAATTATATATAGTGAAAAATGTATAGATAACTACGGGGATAATCAGCATTACTGAGGATACCGCTGTGCCGTTTCTGAGCTTCTGGTGAGGCATTGTAAACGGCAGGCGGTTATTTTTATAGAATTTGATAAATAGCGCAAATCCGGCGATTGAAAGAGCCAGAGTGGCGAGACTGGTCAAAGCAAGCGCAAGCTGATTTTCAAGCACACCTGAATAGGATACCACCGTCGAATAGGTGTTAGCAAAAGAATGGACTATTATTGAAGGAATAATTGAATTATGCTTAACGTCGATATGCGCAAAGAATATTCCCATTATAAACGCAAAAATAAACTGACCTACGTTAGCGTGCATAAGACCGAAAAGCAGCGAACTCATAATAATTCCGAATCTCTGACCTACTCTGGATAGGTTTTTCATAACAAAGCCGCGATACATAAGCTCTTCTGTAACAGGAGCTCCTATACAGGCGTAGACCGCCGTTATTGCGATGGTTTTCGGATTTTCATAGTTCATCATTTCTGTTCCTGCGCTCATATCCACGCCGCTGAAGATCATTTCTGCGGCCGAGCCTGCAATACCGGCGATATATCTAATAAAAAAGCTTATAACGCAATATGCCGCGATTGTTTTAACGGTGAAGTCTGCGGCGCCGAAATACGATTTTATCTTTATATTAGAAACCTTTGATCCAAGCAGAAATATAACGATACTGCACGATGTCAGGATAAGCATATTAAGACCTATATTAATAGCGGAGGTATTGAAAAACGTTTCAAGTCCGGAGAGATATTGACGCGTCGCCTCAACGGGCTTAACGCCGTCAATCCGCATTACAATAAGCCGTAAAATATATACGGCGGCAAGCAGAAGACCGTTTGAAAGCAGAAAATGGAGAATAATTCCTCCTCCGGCAATATTAAAATAATGTCTGATACGTCTTCGCTCGGCCTTAGACGGCTCAAAGGGAATCTTGCAGCCCGGAATATCTATCTGCGGAACTATTTCTCTGTAATCGCTGTTGTAAGCTTCATATTCTGTAAAATTTTCAAACGGGTTTTGGGGATTTATATCTGACCCCGGCTTTAATGTCTGAGTTTCAAAAATATTATTATCCATAATAGCATATCAAGGCGGCTTGCGCGCCTTTCCTCCGTATCAGTAGTTTTTCTAATATTATATATCAATTTTTACATATAGTCAAATCTCTGACGCCAAAAAGTTGTGGACAAAGCTGAAAAAGTGTGGTATAATAAATTTAACAGTTTATCAAAAAGAAAGGAAAACTATAAAAATGTTTCATGAAAAGTCATGCGGAGCAATTGTTTTTCGAAAATTTCACGGAAACATTGAAATTCTTCTTATAAAGCATGTAAACAGCGGACATTGGTCGTTTCCTAAGGGACATGTTGAAAAAAATGAAACAGAGCTGGAAACGGCTCATCGGGAAATAATGGAGGAAACGGGAATCGACGTCATTCTTGATCCTACATTCAGAGAAACAGTTTCCTATTCTCCCAAAAAGGATACTCAGAAGGTAGTTGTTTATTTTCTTGCGAAAGCAAAGAATTTTGATTTTAAGGCTCAGGAAGAGGAAATTTCAGAAATAAGATGGGTTGATATAGGTTATGCCGTAAATATCCTGACCTATGATAACGATAAGGTTATCGTAAATAAGGCAAAGTCGGCGATAAAGGAAAGAGAATAAAAAAACGCAGCCTTAAGGCTGTGTTTTTTTATTCAGTCGCCGAACGAGATACCAAGATCCTTGGCCGTTATAACAAGCTGGCCATCCGGAGAAACGAACTTGGTTTTACCCGCTATATCCTCCAGCTTGTTGGAGGTTATCTTTCCGCCGATCTTAGCTACTGTTCTTCCGTATTTTTCCTGCAAGATAAGTCCCGCGGCGTGAACGCCGAACTGTGTAGCGAGTATCCTGTCATATGCGCTGGGACTGCCGCCTCTAAGCATGTGTCCCGGAACGCAGACTCTTGTTTCAAGACCTGTTTTTGCCTGTATCTGGGAGGCTATTCTGTTGGTAGCCGTTACGATTCCGGCCTCCGCTCTTTTTTTAGCTCTTTCCTTTTTCTTCATTTGCGCTTCTTCTTTATCAAAGACGCCTTCGGCTACGGCTATAATGGAAAAATTCTTGCCGCTTTCGCTCCTTTTTATTACTGATTTGCACACCTTGTCAATATCATAGGGTATTTCCGGTATAAGAATTATATCGGCTCCGCCTGCGATTCCGGCGTTTAAAGTAAGCCAGCCCGCTTTATTTCCCATGATTTCGCAAAGAAGTATTCTCGAATGGCTGTTGGCCGTAGTGTGAAGTCTGTCAATAGCGTCGGTGGCTATATCCACAGCCGAATGAAAGCCGAATGTTACGTCCGTACCGTAAATATCGTTATCTATGGTTTTGGGAAGTCCGATAACGTTAAGGCCTTCGTCTGCAAGAAGTCTGCTTGTTTTATGGGTTCCGTTTCCGCCCAGCGTCAGCAGGCAGTCAAGCTTTTGCTTTTTATAGGTTTCCTTCATGCACTTAACCTTGTCAACATTATCCTCGCCGATAACCTGCATCATTTTAAACGGTTGACGCTTTGTGCCGAGTATAGTGCCGCCTCTTGTAAGAATGCCAGAAAATTCATCGGGATTCATATCTCTGCAAAGATTGTTTATAAGTCCGTAATACCCGTTTGAAATTCCGACCATCTCAACGTTTTCCGTTCCCATCATTTCATAGCAGGCTTTGGCGACACCCCTTATCGTAGCGTTAAGACCGGGGCAGTCCCCGCCGCTTGTCAGGATTCCTATTCTTTTTTTCATAAATTTAGACCGTCCTTTCAATTTGGAATATGCCGAAGCGTGAATATATGAAAGCCTTAATAGGCAGTTTGTTTAAAATAAATTAAGTCAGCACTATTATTATACCTATTTTTATTAAAATTGTCAACATTTTATATATTAACTATAGAATTATTTTTTTGCTTTCACATAATATTCACAATAATGTATTATACTTATTTTTGATAAAAATATATCTGGAGCGGATCCGGATTTTTTAATACGGGAGGACAGCTTATGAGCAGGATACTTATTGTGGACGATGAAATCAATATCCGCAGGGTGGTTAAGGAATACGCCGAGTTTGAGGGATATGAGGTAGGCGAGGCCGCTAACGGCATGGAGGCGGTAGAGCTGGTAAAAAATAATGATTACGATCTGATAGTTATGGATATCATGATGCCCAAGCTGGACGGTTTTTCCACCTGCAAGGAAATAAAAAAGTACAAATCCATACCGGTTATAATGCTATCGGCAAGGGGCGAGGAATATGATAAGCTTTTCGGATTTGAACTGGGAATTGACGATTACGTTGTAAAGCCTTTTTCACCGAAGGAGCTTATGGCGAGGATAAAAGCCGTTATCAAGCGCAACAGCCGTCCGGACAGCGGCATACCGGAAAAGCTGAAATTTGAGGGACTTGAAATAGATCTTGCAGGCAGGGAGGTTTATGTCGACGGCGTAAAGGCTTCAATGACGCCGAAGGAATACGATTTGCTTTTTTATCTCGTTAAAAACAAGAATCTTGCGCTCACAAGGGACAAGCTTCTCGAGGAGGTCTGGGGCTACGACTTTTTCGGGGACGACAGGACGGTGGATACCCATATAAAAATGCTCAGAAACAGTCTGGGGCCCTATAGGAAGTTTATCGTCACACTGAGAGGAATGGGATATAAATTTGAGTATGGTCAGAATTAAAAATCCATGCGTCAGCCTTAAATTTAAAATTTGGCAGTATTTCATGTTTTTTACGGCCGTGGTATTTATACTTCTCTGGTTTTTTCAGATAGTGTTTCTTGAGAATTTTTATGAGGGAATGAAAATTTCCGATGTCAAACGTTCCGCGGCAACAATCGTTGAAAACTACGGAGACGAGGATTACAGCGACTTGCTCACGGAAATAGCCATAAACAACGATTTATGCATAGTGATTACGGACAAATTTAACAGAACCGTTTATTCCAAGGACGTTATGGGCAGAAACTGCCTTATTCACGGACCGAATAATATGAGCTATGATTTTATCCAGAAGCTCAGGGACAGTGAAAAAAGCTCGATTTACTTCAAGGAGTTCAACAGTACGATAAACAGCGACACGCTTATTATGGTTTCAACCATAGGCGCCAAGGACGATCCTGACGGATATCTTCTTATAAATACTCCTCTTGTTCCGATTGGCTCCACAGCCTCGATTATAAAAAGACAGCTTATTATCATAACGTTTTATCTGCTTGTGCTGGGCGTGATAATTTCATTTTTCATGTCGAAAAGAATCGCGGATCCTATAACAAGAATAACAAAATCTGCGGAGGGTCTTGCCGAGGGAAAATACGATATAAAATTCGAGGGCGGAGATTACCTTGAAATTCAGCAGCTGGCGAGTACGCTTACTTACGCCGGGCAGGAGATTTCAAAGGTTGATATGATGCAGCGGGATCTTATAGCCAATGTGTCCCACGACTTAAGAACGCCGCTTACCATGCTCAAGGCATATGCGGAAATGATAAGAGATCTTTCAGGAGATAATCCTGTAAAGCGCAACGAGCATCTTGAAATAATAATAGAGGAAACCGACAGGCTTGCGCAGCTTGTAAACGACATACTGGATCTTTCTAAGCTTGAGGACGGCAATCAGAAGCTCAATTACAGCGAATTCAGCATTACCGAGGTGCTTGACGGAATCATCGCAAGATACAAGGGAATTTCAAAGAGGTCCGATTATATTATTTCCTTTGAGCCTGACGAAGAAGTCACGGTGAGGTGCGACGTTATAAAAATTCAGCAGGTTATCTACAACTTGATAAATAACGCTATAAATTATACCGGAGACGATAAAAGGGTTTTTGTACGTCAGATTAATAAGGAAAAAAGCGTAAGGATAGAGGTTTCCGATACCGGACAGGGAATAGCAAAGGATAAAATAGGTCTTATCTTTGAAAAATATTATCGTTCTGAAAACCATAAGCGCGAGGTTATCGGGACAGGTTTGGGGCTTTCAATAGTAAAGGCCATATTGAAAAAGCACGGTTACAGCTTCGGCGTTTACAGCGTTATCGGTAAGGGTTCGACATTCTGGTTTGAAATAAGCGATATTGTATCGGAGAAGCCGGAGGTCGAAAACGGCAGAAAAAAGTAAAAAACTGATTTCCCGTTTCTTTCAAGGACTTTTCACAGAGATTTCACATATGAGCTTTATAATACAAGCATACTCAGTAATGAGTATATCTTCAATTTAACGTTTACCCCAGCGTTAAATTAAAAATCCCCAATAATCCCTATATCATGGCAAAAAGTCCCCTTAAGGGGACTTTTTGTTTTATAAAAAGGCTGCCGTTATTTTTAATTAACGGCAGCCTTTTATCATAGATAAAGCAGAGCTGTTGCAACGGGAATTGTATCGTAAAGCTCAATTGTCTTTATTAATCGTTTTATCTTTGTGATTAATATTCTGTCAGCGTTATACCGTTTTCACCAAGCGGTATTTCATGGTCAAGACCTACAAATTTGCCGTCCTTCTGCCAGAGAACTTCCTTTACAAAATTATACTTTTCCGTATCCCATGTTGTAAAATCATCCTTCACAAGTCCGCCGGTATCTCCGGAATTCGCGTTGAAGCACCAGAACGTATGATTTATTTTGTTTTCAGAAATAAGCTGTCGGAGGTAAGTCATCCATGTGACGTTAGGCTCGGTCATATAGCCTCCCCATTCGCCTATAAGCAGAGGAGCTATATTTTTGTCCTGAATATAGAACCAGTTATCATACCAGCAGTCCTTATAAAGAGAATCATATGTATATCCGCCCTCGAACCACGGCTGCTCATAGACTGCCGGACCGTAATCATGAGGGGAATAAACCAGCTTGTTTTGACGATTGCCAAGATCTATAGGATTATCTGCAACGCCCCTTAAATTTCCTCCCCACCAGTTAAAGAAATAATCGTCTTCGTTCTGGGAGCCGAAATTTCCGTTTTTCTTTATGTCCTTAGGGTAGATTTCAATGCCCTCTACCATCACCAGTACGTTGGGGTTTTTATCTAAAACGGCATTCGCCGCCTTTTCCGCTATGTATTTCCAGTTATCTGAATCCTTAGAATCGTCCCACTTCGCCCTCGGCGACTCGTTTTGTTTTCCATGTGGTTCGTTTTTCAGATCATATGCGATTATGGTATCGTCGCCTTTATAACGCTCAGCCATCCACGACAGACTGTCAAGGTAATCCTGCTCGGTAATGTTTCCGTCTGTCCACAGCGGCTTCATGTGGCCCATGGAATCGGTTACGGCGCAGTGGATATCTATCATTATTTTGATGCCGTTAGCGCGGCACTGTCCGATGACATAATCAAAAATTTCAAGACTGTTCATTCCCTCAAGATATGAGTTTGAAGCTTTATTATAATTTGCCTCCGGATATTCTCCGTCCGCCCAATTGTTTATAAGCTCTGTTGATATAGGAATTCTCAAAAGATTGAAGCCGTGGTCGGCAATGCTAGCAAGAGATGAGTTCAGGTCGCACGCCCAGAGTCCGTCAAAGCAGTTTGTGCCTGTGTTATATCCGAACCAGTTACAGCCTGTCAGCCAGACTTCCTTGCCGCTTGAATCTATTATTTTATTTCCCTTTACGGATAGCCAGTCGTCCGTTGTGGGCGCGGGAACGTCCTTTGCACCGGTATTGACAATTGCTTCGCCGGTATTTCCGCTCTGCTGACTGTTACCGTTCTGCTGCTGCGAAACGCCGGCTGTGCCGGAGCATGAAACGGAGGACGTATCAACAGCGTCCTTAGAACCCGATATCTGGAAGCCGAAAGCAGCCTCGCCGCCTGTTTCCAAAGCTTTGTTGTATTCCTCAGGTGTTACGGTTATTGCCGATTCCGATACTGAAAAGCTTCCGCCCCAACTGCTTATTATCTCAATGTCTGATTTAAGAGGTATAGTAACGGTCCAGCCGTTTATTCCTGAGGAACCGCTGTTTTTTACCGCGCCCTGATAATCGGTAAAGGATTTTCCGTCCGTTTCCCAGCTATTTCCGGCTGTGAGCGTTACGTCGAGTTTTATTTGTTCGCTGACGTCACGATCGGTTACGGAAGAGGACTCGGTTGTAATTCCTGATGAAACGGAAACCACGTCTCCGGTATTAGACGAGCCGCCGGAGCCGTCGTCGCTGCACCCGCAAAGCGGAAATACAGTAATTAAAGCCGCCGCTGCAAAACAGGCTAATTTATTTTTAAGCATATATTATCTCTCCTGTCATATTTTACTGCTTGTTTATAATAATTATGCCTTAAATTTAATTAAAAGTCAATGCATATAAGGAAATATATGTTGTTAAAACTGTTCGAAATTTGAAAAAATTTAGTTAAAATACATAGTGACATTAATTTGCGATAATGGTATAATAAAATAAGTATAAAATAATGGACGGTTTTGGATAAATATAGGAAATCGGCATTCGTTTTATATGTATAATTATCATGATATACTAATTTTATATATCTACATGCCCGGGGTTGCCGCGGCAGAATGGAGATCAAGATGCTGAAAAACTACGATATTATTATTGCCGGAAGCGGTACGGCAGGATTGTATACTGCGATAAATCTGCCGTCCGATATGAAAATTCTTATACTTTCCAAGCGTGAGCTGAAGCTTTGTAATTCTGCGCTTGCTCAGGGAGGTATTGCCGGAGTTTACAATTCGCCGGAGGATAATATTCAGCTTCATCAGAATGATACGATGATAGCCGGCGGTTTTAAAAATAATACGGAAACGGTTCATATTTTAGTTTCAGAGGCGGCTAAGGACATACAGGCTCTTATTGATATGGGAGTGGATTTCGACAGGACTCCGGATGGAAATCTTCACAGAACTCTTGAGGGAGGACACTGCCGTCACAGAATTTTTCATCATAAGGACGCTACCGGCTTTGAGATAGTATCGAAATTGCTTGATAAGGTAAAGAGCCTTCCGAATGTGGATATTCTTGAAAACACGTATCTTTGCGGCTTGAAAAAGACGTCGACCGGTTTTTCAGCGGATACCTGGCAAAACGGAGAAAGGCGTTCGTTTAACAGTCATTTCATGATGCTTGCCACAGGCGGTATCGGAAGGGTTTATGAATATACTACCAATTCCGCGATAGCTACCGGAGACGGTATAACCTTAGCCTATGAGATGGGGGCGGATATAAAGAATTTGAGTCTTGTCCAGTTTCACCCAACTGCGTTTAATAACAGGCATACAAGAGAATGCTTTCTTATTTCCGAGGCCGTCAGGGGAGAGGGCGCTTATCTTCTCAACAAGGACCGCGAACGTTTTATGCATAATTATGACGACAGGCTGGAGCTTGCTCCGAGAGACGTCGTTTCACATGCTATTATACATGAAAGCAGAAAGCTGGGCTCTACTGAATTTTATTTGGATATAAGCAGAAAGGATCCCGAATTTCTTAAAAACCGTTTTCCTATGATTTATAAAAATCTGCTTAAGCAGGGCTATGATCTGACTAAGGACAGAATTCCCGTATTTCCGTGTCAGCATTACCTGATGGGCGGAATTAATGTTGACAGCTTTGCAAGAACGGGCATTGAAAACCTTTACGCCGCGGGCGAATGCTCGCATACGGGCGTTCATGGCAATAACAGGCTTGCCAGCAATTCGCTTCTTGAGGCTCTCGTATTTTCGCGCAGGGCGGCGCAGGATATTTCCGAGAAAAGAGACGGTGTGTCAGATGACTTTGAGGACTATAAATTTGAAGAGCAGTCTGATCCCGCTGCAATTCCTCAGGGATTCAGAACTGAAATACGCCATATAATGCAGAGCAGTTATTTTGTTATACCGGATAAAAAGGCGGCTGTCGAAGGATTTGAAAGGGTAAAGGAAATAAAGCGGGAGCTGACTTCAGGAAAGTATATGATAAATCCTGATTTTATAGAAGCGAAATCTCTTGCGACTATCGCATATCTCATTTTAAAGGAAGTTATATAGGAGAGGATAACGACTATGCTTAATCGGTTTTATGTGGATAATATTATTAATACGGCGCTTGCCGAGGATATTAACTATATTGACGTTACAACGGATAATCTTTTACAGGACGGCGACGTAAGCGAGGCTTATTTTGTTGCTAAAGACAGCGGAATTCTCTGCGGAATAGACGTTGCCGCCAGAGTTTTTGATCTTGCCGGCGGAAATGTTGAAAAGGAAATACTTCTTAAAGACGGAGCGCCGATAAAAAAAGGAGATTACATAGCTTTTTTCAGAGGAAGCGCCAAAACGCTTTTAAAGGGCGAGCGTACCGCGCTTAATTTGATTCAGCATATGTCGGGGATAGCGACGGCTGCAAATGAATGCGTAAAGCTTGTGGAGGGTACAAACGCCAGCATAGCCGACACCAGAAAAACACTCCCCGGGCTGAGAGCGCTTCAAAAGTATTCGGTTACGGTAGGGGGCGGAAAAAACCACAGGTTTAATCTTTCCGACGGAGCTATGCTAAAGGATAATCATATAGACGCCTACGGCTCTATCACCGGCGCGGTTTCGGCTCTTAGGAAGAAAGCCGGACACATGCTTAAGATTGAGGTTGAGGTAAGAAATCTTGAAGAGCTTGAGGAGGCTCTTGAGAATAAATGTGAGGTAATCATGCTTGATAATATGAGCGATGACGAAATGAAAAAAGCGGTGGAGATTACTAACGGAAGAGCGCTGCTGGAGGCTTCGGGTAATATTACTCTTGATAATATCAGGCAGAAGGCGTTGACAGGCGTCGATATTATATCTCTCGGAGCGCTGACTCATTCTGTTAGATGCTTTGATATATCAATGAAAATCAAATCCTGCGACCATAAATAATAAAGCGGCTGTGACTGAAACGGCGTTGCCGCGGCAATACTTTATATATAACGACTACGACGGGAGGACGGCTTTACGCCGTATACAGAATATGCAGAAGAAGTTTTCATTAAAAAATAACCGTCTTGCCAAGACGATTATTTTAAGCGGAGCTATCCTGATTATTGTTGCGTTTGTAATATTGAGATACGAGGGATTTTTTTCGATTATCTCCAAAGTGATTAATATATTTCGTCCTATAATTATAGGAGGAGTTATCGCTTTCGCATTAAATCGTCCGATAAACTTTTTTCACGCAAAATACCGTACTCTGTTTTTCTGGCTGGGAGAAAAGCTTGGTGCAAAAAGAAAGAACCGCCGCAGAAAAAGTGCGAACAATACAGGCAGGGCGTCGTTTATATGCTCGTGCGTTACCACATATATAATTCTGATCGCTATAATAGTCGGAATTATTTGGTTTATAGTTCCTCAGATTTCTGAAAGTATTTCTATGTTCAGCGCCAATTTCAACGATTATACCAATAACCTTATAAATTTCTTTGAATCAAATAAATTCAGGCTTGATTATTTAATGGATAAAATAGACCTTGGAGATATGCTGGAAAAGGTAAAGGAAAAAATATCTGAGCTTCCGGAATATATACCGACGGTTTTGGCAAAGACAATGGATATAACAAGCGGAATAATCAGAACGGTTGTCGATACCGTAGTAGGCTTTGTATTTTCAATATATATCCTTATGGATAAGCAGAACCTGAAAAGACATGCTAGAATATTGACTAAATCAATGCTTAAACACAGATATAACCGATTTGAAAGAATTATCAGAATGGCATATGACGCTTTTTCCAATTTTTTAAGCGGTCAGCTTATGGAGGCGGTTATTTTAGGAATACTATGCTTTTTCGGCATGACCATTTTCAGATTTGATTATGCTCCTCTGATAAGCGTTATTATCGGCATTACAAATATGATACCGATTGTAGGTCCGATTCTGGGAACAATTCCATGCGCTCTTATTCTTCTTATGGTAAATCCCATAAAGGCAGTCTGGTTTGTGGTGTTCATTATAATAATTCAGCAGATTGATTCTAACCTTATTTATCCGAAGGTCGTCGGAAATTCCATAGGGCTGCCTGCCCTTTGGGTTTTGTTTGCCATCACCGTAGGAGGAGGTCTATGGGGTATACTCGGTATGATAGTCGGGGTACCGCTGGTTTCGATTCTCTATGCGGTTATGCGCCAGAAGGTTCATGAGGAAGAAGAAAACGAAAGAATATCAGAGAAAAGCGCAGATCCTTGAAGGTGAAGGATCTGCGCTTTTTATTATGCGTTTTCTGCTATAACCTCAGTAAGAAGATTGGGAGGCAGCTGCTCGTATCTGAGGAAATCAAATGTAAAGCTTCCCATTCCTCTTGTGGTTTGTCGGAGGTACATTATAAAATCATGCATTTCTCTGATGGGAACTTCTGCGGTAATTACAGTCGTTCCCGTTTCAGCAGGCTCCATTCCGGATACCCTGCCTCTGCGCTTGTTCAGCTCGCCCATAACGTCTCCGGTATTTTCATCAGGAACGCATACGTTTAACGAGCCAATCGGTTCGAGCATAACAGGATCGGCATTTTTAAGCCCTTCCTTGTATGCGAGCGAAGCCGCCGTTTTAAAGGCCATTTCTGAAGAGTCCACCGGGTGATATGAGCCGTCCAGCAATATAGCCTTAAGACCTACCACAGGACAGCCTGCAAGAACGCCTTTCTTGACGCATTCCTGCAATCCCTTTTCAACTGCCGGAAAATAATTTCTGGGCACCGCGCCTCCGAATACCTTTTCTTCAAAAATAAGCTCGTCGCTGACGCATGGCTCAAATTCTATCCAGACATGACCGTATTGACCGTGACCGCCCGTCTGTTTCTTATATTTTCCCTCTGCCTTCACCTTTTTGCGTATTGTTTCTCTGTAGGCAATCTTCGGAACTGATAATCCGATATCCACACCGAATTTATTCTTTAGCTTAACGGCTGATATTTCAAGATGCTGTTCTCCCAATCCGCTTAATATCTGTTCGTTGGTGTATGAGTCCGTATAGTATGATAATGTCTTATCCTCATCTAAAAGACGCTGAATGCCTGAGGATATCTTGCTTTCATCACCCTGTGCCTTGGCCTTAACAGCCATTGAATAGCAGGGTGAAGGGAAGCTTATTCTGCTGAACGTTATTTTTCTTTCAGGCGAGCAGAGAGTATCTGAGGTGGACGCTGATATTTTTACAGCAACCGCTATATCTCCCGCCTTTGCTTCGGATATTTCGTTTTGCTGTTTGCCCGTCATTCTATAAAGCTTGCCTATTTTTTCAGTTTCTCCCGTAGATGTGTTTATAACCTGGGAATCGGATTTCAATATTCCTGACATAACTCTGATATATGACATTTTACCTACAAAAGGATCGGAAACTGTTTTGAAAACGAACGCCGACAGCGGATCCTCCGATTTACAATTGGCTGTTACCGTTTTTCCGTTTTCAACCGCTTCTTTAGGCGGTACTTCGTCCGGCGACGGAAGCAGGAGAGTTATCTCCTTAAGCAGCATATCAACTCCTGAAAGATCGGATGATGAAACGCATACCACCGGAGTTATGATTCCCTTGTTCATTCCTGTGTGTATGCCGTTTATAAGTTCTTCCTGAGTAAACGGTTCGCCTTCAAAGAATTTATTCATAAGCTCTTCGTCCGTTTCGGCAACCGCCTCGCTGACGGCTTCGATCAGACCGTCTATACGGTAAACCATTTTCTCAATAGCCTTTGCAATAGGGAGGTCAATTTCCACGGCCTTTCCGTTTTCGTATTTGTAAACCTTCATTTCAATAAGATTAACGTAGGAAACTATCTTTTCGTTTTCTATAACCGGTACCACGATCGGACACACAGTAGGACCGAAAACGGTTTTCAGTTCAGTAAGAACATTATAAAAATTGGCGTTTTCGTCGTCTATTTTTGTTACGGCGAACATCTTTGATTTTCCGGCTCTGACAGCTGACGCATAAGCTTTTTTAGTACCTGTCTTAACCCCTGATTTAGCGGAAACGGTTATCATAACAGTGTCGGAGGCGTATATACCCTCCTCCATTTCTCCGGCAAAATCAAAAAGACCGGGAGTGTCGATAAGATTGATTTTAGTTTCCTCATAATCAAAGGATGCCAGCGCCGCGTTTATTGAAATTTTTCTTTTTATCTCTTCTGAGTCAAAGTCGCAGACAGTAGTTCCGTCAATTGTTTTACCCAGTCTATCGACTGCTCCCGCTTTGAAAAGCAGAGCGTCTGCAAGCGAGGTTTTTCCGGAACCGTTATGTCCGGCAAGAGCTATATTCTTTATTTGTTTCATCTCGGTAAATCTCCTTTAATAAAAATATACAATAAACTATATTTAATTATACAACTTTTTATTTATATTTTCAACTGTATTGGAAATATTCTATATAATCTATTAATAAACAAGCTTGGAGTTGTGCAATTTCCACAAATAGCAGCAATGGCTTTATAAATACATGTTAAGTATTTTAGGGATTTCAGAGCAGCAGAGGTTTATGAAAGATATTATGTTTTCATATTTCATAATCAGAGGAGATTCAAAATCAGAAAATCCGGAAAAATAATTTTCTGTTATCCATTTTGTACCGTTTATTATTTCAATGCCGGAGATATAATCCTTAATACGGCAGCCGAATGATTGTTTCAGCATATTTACCGGATCGTTTTTAAAGGGATAACGCTTAGCCGTAATAGCGTCGCCTCCGTTAAGTTCGCGCATCATAAATCCGAAAAATTCTTTATCTTTCTGACTGATACCATATTTCATAGCCTCGGCGGCGCACTTTTCCCTAATTGTCTTAATAAAGATTTCATCAGTTATCAGATGAACAAGATAGCCTTTGTAAAGATCTCTTTCTTCGTTTTTATTGCAGTAATCGTCGGCAAAGTCTTTTAGTCTGCTGTGGAACAGATTCAGATTTTCAGGACTGAGAAAATCCCAATCGGGTATCCCGCTGCGCATATGCGTATACTTTTTCATTTCACGCACATAATTCTTTCTTTCATGGATACAGTCCGGAGCTATATTCCCCGCATAATAAAGCGGCAAACGCTTGATTCCCAGCATGTCATAGGTCGCGTCCGCAGCCGCTAAATGTATTACGACGCCTGCCATTATTTTTTCTCCTTGTAAAAAATATACCCCTGTGTAAACACAGGGGCTGTAGTTTATTTGGCATAATCAACCGCGCGGCTTTCACGGATCATATTTACCTTAATCTGACCCGGGTATTCCATTTCACTTTCGATTTGCTTTGCAATATCTCTTGCAACGATAACCATACGTTCATCGTTGATAACCTCGGGACATACCATGATCCTTACCTCGCGTCCTGCCTGAACGGCGTAGCACTTGTCCACTCCCTCGTAGGCATTGCAGATTTCTTCAAGCTTTTGCAGACGTTTTATGTAATTTTCATAGTTTTCGCTTCTTGCTGCCGGTCTTGCGGCCGATATAGCGTCGGCGGCCTGGACTATGCAGGCTATTACCGTTCTTGGCTCAACGTCGTTATGATGAGCTTCAATCGCATGGATAACCTCAGGGTTTTCCTTATACTTACGGCATACGTCTACGCCTATCTGAACGTGCGAGCCTTCAATTTCAGCAGTAAGCGCCTTGCCTATATCATGAAGAAGTCCGGCGCGTCTTGCAAGGTTAGCGTCTACGCCCAGCTCTGAGGCAAGTATTCCTGAAAGCTGCGCAACCTCAATCGAGTGGTTAAGTACATTTTGACGGTAGCTGGTACGGAACCGCAGACGTCCGATAAGCTTGATAAGCTCATGATTGATACCGTGGACATTTGTTTCAAGAACGGCTCTTTCGCCCTCCTGTTTGATTCTGTATTCAACCTCGCGTCTGGCTTTGTCAACCATCTCTTCGATACGAGTAGGATGTATTCTGCCGTCTGAAATAAGCTTTTCAAGGGCTATTCTGGCGACTTCTCTTCTTACATGGTCAAAGCAGGAAAGCGTTATAGCCTCCGGAGTATCGTCGATTATGAGATCTACGCCGGTTAGGGTTTCAAAGGTTCTGATATTTCGTCCTTCTCGGCCTATAATACGGCCCTTCATTTCATCGTTCGGAAGAGGAACGACTGAAACGGTCGCTTCTGAAACCTGCTCTGCGGCACATTTAGCAATAGCCAGAGATATATAGCTCCTTGCCTTTTCGTCGCATTCGTCCTTTATCTGCTGTTCATAATTAGAAATCTTAACCGCCTTTTCATGAACAAGATCTCCGTCAAGCATTTCAAGGATATATTCCTTAGCCTGATCCTTTGTAAATTCTGAGATTCTTTCAAGGATATCCATCTGGCTTTTTTTAATGGTTTCAGCTTCCTTGAGCTTCTCTTCCGCATTTTTGATTTTATTCTGGAGGATTTCTTCTTTACGCTCCAGGTTGTCGTTTTTTTTATCAAGGGTTTCTTCTTTTTGCTGTATACGCCGTTCCTGACGGGAAACCTCCGAACGCCTGTCCTTAAGCTCCTTTTCAGCGTCGGAACGCAGCTTATGGATTTCGTCCTTAGCTTCAACAAGAGCGGCCTTTTTCTTTGTTTCGGCTTCTTTATCAGCGTCGGCAAGAAGTCTTTCAGCTTCCTTTTCCGCGGAACCCATAATAGATTCAGCCTGCTTTTGTCTGTAAGCGATTCCCTGCTTAAAACAGATAAAGCCTGCCGCCGCAGCGCCGACTATAAATGCTGCCACACAGCAAATAATTGCAATAGTAGTATTCATTGCCCGCACATTACCTCCTTTGAATTAGTTATAGAAATTGTACAATAACTTGATTACTCCGGCAGGATAATGTTGCCATAATTCTATTCATATTTTTATTTTCAACGTAAATCTTAATTTACGTTATTCCGTAACTAACGGAAATCAGCCCCATTGCCGGAACTGTGCTGAGATGTAGTGGTTATAATAAATATCAGGACTTTGTTCATATAAAAAACTATGATTTAATTACAGCCGCATAAAAAGCCGCAGTAATAATTGTGCAAATTTATACAATACATTTATTTTATACTTTTTTTAGAGAATTGTCAAGCTATATTTTGCGGTCAGACTGCTATTTACAAAATATTTATGATTTTGAACATATTTTCGACTAAATTCGGAAAAATCAGGCATTATAATAGTAGTATTATAAATATATCAGTCAATTTACAGATTAAACGAATTATGTATAATAAGGGATCATAAAGGAAAAACTAATAACGATAACCGCATATGCGTATGCGGCGGAAAGGAAGGAAAAATATGGTAACACAAAAGGAATACAGCGAAATGAGCAAAAAGGCTTCTCCTAATTCGAGAAGCTGGGTAAATGTTCCTGTGGCTTTTCTTATCGGAGGAGCTATATGTACATTAGGCGAAATTTTTTTGAATATTTTCACTAAATTCGGATGCGCCAAGGAGTCCGCAGGCGCATGGGCTTCAATTATCCTTATTCTTTTAAGCGCTATATTGACCGGATTCGGTTTATATGAAAAAATCGCCAAGCATGCGGGAGCGGGAACACTTGTGCCTATAACCGGTTTTGCAAACGCAGTCGTATCTTCTGCGCTGGAATCGAAATCAGAGGGCTTTATTCTGGGAGTTGGAGCTAAAATATTTACGATTGCCGGTCCCGTAATATTATACGGCACAACCGCGTCTGTTATTTACGGTCTTGTTTATTACCTTTTTGTGAAATAGAAAAAAGCCGACTAAAATAGTCGGCTTTAATATTTTTTATTGTAAGATAACTAATTTTAACAATTTGTTAACATTTTATATCTTCGAATATGCTATAATAATTAAAACAATATTAATAATAAAATAAAAAAAGAAAGGATTTAGAATGGAAAAGAGTAAAAAATCAATTCTTAAAACATTTTTTATGGTAATATTTGGAATAATTTTCAATACCGCTATAATTATTGTTACTACATATTTTTGCCGTTCGTTGAAATTGGAGGAAAAAAAAGCCAAGGAATATATCTCCGATAATGAAGTTTCTGTTATTGATTTCAGCGGTATATTCATTTTCGAATCCGAAAACAAAAATAATAAAGAATAAAGTTTTAAAGTTCAAAAAATATTCATAAAATAGCGCATAAATGTTAACAATTTTTTAATATAATATACAAATAATATTGCTAATATATTAACAGAATAAATAACAGGAGATGGTTTATTATGAAAAAGGGCATATCATTAGCATTGGCGGCGGCAATGGCTTTAGGTTCATTTATAGGCTGTGTGAATGTAAGCGCCGAAAATACCGCGGAAGCTTCTCAGGAGATTATGGAAATCACTACTGACAGCGGTTTTACTATCGCGGCCGAACAGGCAGAGCAATTTGAAAATGCCGAAATTTTGAGCGAGGAATTTACAAATCCGGCAAGCAATATTTATGAATTAAGCAGAACCTACAGATTAGAGGACGGAACGGTTGCGCACGATATTTTAACGGTCACTGAAAATATGACTCGGTCTGCAAACGGAAGCAATACCGTTACGCGTCAGACGGACGCAAGCAATTTTTCAACCGTTTACATATGCGCCAGCTTTGACTGGTATACCTCCGGTCTATGGAGCTATGTTCAGTGCAGCAGTATGACGGCTTATCATGTTGATAAGGCTTCTAACGTGGGATGCGAAAGGTTTATCAAATCAAAATCAAATGGGTATATTAAGTCGGGGAAAGCTTATGCTCAGGTAAATTATTATTTTTATAATGTAAATATACCTGTTCAGTCCAGCAGCGGTACGTTTAAGATTACATGTACTGACTCCGGAACGATTTCCGATAACGGTTAACGGGGTGATTTCATGAAAGCCAAATTAAACTATAAAGCGGCGTTTTTGATAATTCTTGTTATTCTGATAAATGCGGCGGTCATTATAGCTACGTCTTTATTGTGGAAATATTTTAACTCGGAAGAAAAGCGGGCTGAGAAATTTCTTTCAGGCAGAGGGATTTCAACAGACGAGCTGGGCGAAATGAAATTTGAATTTGAATCGGAATACAGTTTTAAGGACGGTGAAACCCGTAAGATCAAAGGTACTGAGGTTTATTACTGGAACGGAAGGAAATTTGTGCCTGCTTCAGAATTTTTGAAAGGATATGATGACTGATGAAAATGTCCGTTAAAAAAACTGTTGTTTTTATTGCCGTAGTTATAGTTACATGCGTTGTTTCCGCGGTAATGACCTGTATAGTTAGCGGTATGCTTGCTGAAAATAAGGAGGATAAAATGCTGATTTCGCTTGTAGGAGAAGATAGGGCGGATAGGCTGGAAAGCCGCAGCTATACGTTTTCGAGAACCTACATATTAAAGGACGGAACGGTTATTGAAGGTTCCGGCGGCGCCGGAAACGGTACGTTTCAAATTAAATAAAGGCAATAAAAATCCGCACAGAGCAAAGTGAAGCTGTGCGGATTTTTTATTAATCGGTTTTTCCGAGAATAATTCTTCTTAGGCTTATAACGTCGAATATATTGATAAAACCGTCATTGTTTAAGTCTGAAACTGAATATTGATCGTATGTAAATTGCTCTTTTCCCGTTAAAAAATTATTAATCAGAACGAGATCGGCGACAGAAATTTTTTCATCAAAATTTATATCGCCCTTGATATGGCCGTCTGACTCTTCGCCGGACGTAGCCGGAACGGAAGTCGTAGTAGTAACCGTTGAGGTTGTTGTAACAGGTACTGATGTTGTCGTAACGGTAGCGATAACATGCTCTTCTGCAAGCCATTTCTGACAGCTATTACCGTTTACCGTCCATTGACTAATGTTAGCTCCGCTTGATTTATCGGCATTTGCCGTTTCAATTGCGGCTGCGTCCTTGGATGCTCTGGTAAGTATATAATATGTACCGTCCGGATTTTTTACAAATTTAAAGAGGTGAGAGCTTGTTTTATTATTTGTGAGAATTTCAGCGTTTGCGCCGTTTTCTCCGCTTCCTCCGGCGATATTCAGATAATATGTCCTGCCGTCGGCAAGCTGCGATATAATATAGTAATAGCCGCCTCCGAATTCCTTTAAAGTCCATGAGTTATGCGATAAAGGAAAATCCGCGCCCCATTGCTGAACGTTGGCGCCGTCCTCTGCCGCGCCGTTTTGAACCTCCATATAAAGTCCGCTGTTTGAATTTTTGAACATATATAATTTTGATGTATCCATTTTACAGCCTGTATCTTCTACCTGAATTAATTCCCATTTCTGTGAGGCGTCGCTGTTTTTAACAGACCATTGTACGATATTTGCCCCGGAGCTTTCCGAAGCGGAGGATACCGCAATACAGCTTTTGTCGTTCGAAGCCTTGGTAAGTATGCAGTATGATCCGTCGTTATTCCTGATAAATTTGAATTGCTGTGCGTCCGCCTTGGTATCGCTGTAAATCTGAATATTTGTTCCATTATCCGCGCTTCCGTTTGCTACGTCAAGCAGATAAGTTATTTTATCACCAATCTGTGAGTAAAGATAATAATAGCCTTCGCCGGCGGATAAAACGCGCCAGGTGTTATGAGAAGCGGCGGAATCCGCGCCCCATTGCTGAACATTTGCGCCGTTTTCGGTTTTTCCTCCGTCAACCTCCATATAAAGTCCGCTGTTAATATTTTTTATCATGTATACTGCGCCTTCGCTTAAAACCGCGGGAGTATATTCTTCCGCTGCGTATTCTGAATCGAAACTTTCTTTTAAAAACGGAGATTCTATAGTTTTGATTATAATAGAAGAAAATTCTTCATCGGATATATATTTAAGCTCGGCAAGAGAAGCGGCCGTTCCGGCATAATTCATGCAAAAATCCTTAACGTCGTTTTCTCCGCTCTGATTGTAAGCGGATAGAAGAGTATAACCGTAGTTGGACGATGGACGCCATGCGGTTTTTTTATAATCTCCGCTGATTGTCAGTTCATAAGGTGTCCCGTCTCCGTTTTCTGTTTTATCGGTAAACGATCCGCTGTCGGCAAATGAAGCGTTTGAATCTATCGAAACCTCCTGATCCCAGTATCCGCTGGATTCCTTTTGCATTTTTTCAAAACGGTTTGATTCTGAATAAACAGTGGAGCCTTCTCCGCAGATAATCTGACAATTGCCGTCGTTTTCTTCGGAGGTCGTATTTCTGACGTGGAAGTTATTGTAGGTGTGCAGACTGCCGTTTCCGACCTGAGGACATCGTCTTATACATGAATCCCATACGTTATACATAACTGATGTGCGGCAGCGTCCGGTTTCGGTATTCTGTGTTCCGTAAGCGACGGTCCAGTATCTGTTTGTAAATGTGTTGTATGAAAGGGTGATATAATCCGGACTGCGAAGTCTGTCCTTTGCGTCCATATAGGATTCATAAGGAGTATTTATCCAAATGAATTTTCCGACCTCGTCTCTGTTTTTCGGCAAGGTACTGTTGAATGTACAGTGATCTATCCATATATTTCTTGACGACCATATCTGTATCAGTATTTTATCTTCATTTTTCCATGCTTCAAAGTCGATATTTCTGAATATGATATTATCGCTGGGTTCGTCGCCCTCATTGCCGTATTCGTTATTTGTTCTTATCATGCAATCCTGAATTCTGTTAGCCTGATAAGAGCCTACGACCGTTTTGTTATCTCTTACTCTCAGATATCCCATGCTGCTGCAATCAATGTTGCCGTTTACTACAATAGTGAGAGGCTCTGCCGAATCCATTGCGTTTTTTAGATCTTCAGCATTGCCGACATAAACGGTTTTGCCCAGCAGTCCTCCGATTGCGCAGGCTTTTTCACCCTCATTTACCATGCAGTTTGCGGCAAATCCGTTAAGACCGTAACAATTGAGCTTCCATTTCTGTGCTCCGTCGCCTGTATAATCTGCAAGAGAAACGGCGTTTGAATTTTGATAATATGTAATAGCTTTTCCGGTTGAAATATTTGTTATTTTATAATAAAGATAATAACCCTCGAAATCCTTATCGGTTCCTGTTATATTCCACCGGGCGCTTACAGAGTCTTCCGGAGATACTGTAAGCCCGTTCTGTCCCGCGGTCAAATATTGACCGTCGGACATGCTGCAAATATTGTATACGCCTTCTGAAATATAATTTATACTCCAGTTCTCCGTAACGGATCCGGAGGCTTTTTTTGCGTCGAGTGCGGTTCCGGATAAATTAAGGTTACGGTCGGTTGTAAAAGCGGAGAAATTTACCGCCTGTACCGGATAAGAAAGCGCGTCCGCCGATGTTACATGATTTAAGGCTTGCGGAAAAAATCCGAAAACAGCCGTAAAGACCATTATTAATGAAAGTAAAATGGATTTAAACTTTTTCATAATTCCCTCCCGATATAAATAGCCATTGACTTTAATCGTTTATATTTTATCACGAATTTATTGCGGAAACAATCGAAAAAAATGATATTAACTAATATATTATGACTTTTTTCATGAAATGTTTTTCTGAGTTTGGATTTTTTTGTTGACATTGCTATAAATATTAGCTATTATATAATTATAGAATAATGCGGGGAGGGCTTGATTTGGGTGATGAAAATAGGAAACGTATTGCCGTGCTTATGGCGGATCTTCAGTCTGAATATAACCGAAAGATCATGGAGGGGATCATAAGACAGGCAAATATCTTGAATTATGACGTCATGGCTTATTCTATGTTTTCCAATCATGATATTGACTATCCCTTCCAGACGGGAGAAGAAAATATATTCGAGCTTTTTGATCCCGATAAGGCTGACGGAATAATAATATATTCGGAATCGTTTAGGAAAGGGGAAGTAAAGGAAAAAATAACGTCCGTATGCCGCGGATCAGGATTGCCGTATGTTGAAATGGATAAGTATGACGGCAGTGAATTCAGGATATGGAACGACCGTGAAATTTTCAGCAGGCTCGTATCTCATATGATTGAAATTCATTCGCTGAAAAAGATATATTGCCTTACCGGATACAAGGGCTGTCATCAGTCGGAAAATAGGCTTGAGGGCTATCGGGACGCAATGAGAAGGCACGGTATACCGGCTAAAAGAGATTGGGAATTTTACGGGGATTTCTGGGAAAAATCCGCCGAGGAGCTTGCGGAAGCTATTTGTTTCGGTAAAATAGAAAAGCCGGAGGCGGTAGTCTGCGCTAACGGCGGCATGGCCGTAAGTCTTACAAACGCTTTGATTGAAAGAGGCATAAGAGTTCCGGATGAAATTGCGGTTGCAGGCTTCGATTCGTATACGGGCAACGCTCTTAATACGCCTACTGTAACGGCTATGTCTGATATAAATTATAATCAGGGCATTAAAACCGTATGCTTGCTGCATAAAAGAATTACAGGGGAGGTATGCGAGCAGTATGAGCTTCATATTGAAGCGGTAGAGACCGGGGGAAGCTGCGGATGCGGCGAATCTGAAAGCCGTATGTTTAAATGGTATAGGAAAGAGCTTGCAAAACAGATGGAATATTTCGATCTGCTTCAGTCAAGCAATATGATGCAGCAGATTTCGGAGCAGGAGAATTTACAGGATTTTGCCGGAGTATTAAGCGAGTTTACATATCTTATAAGAGGACTGAAGGAGCTTTACGTCTGCATATGCGACGACTGGGACGGTATAAACAATACCGGAAGGAGAGGCTACAGCGTAAATGGATATTCTGAAAATATAATAATGTTTCACCTTACCGGCGATAGCGGAGGGTATAGTATCATGCCGCTTGACAAGGCGTTCTCGGATATATGCGGAGGGAAAAATCCGTCGGCATATTATTTTGTTCCGCTGCACTTTAAAGACAGGCGGTTCGGTTTCGCAGCGGTTGAATTCTGTAACGGTCAGTATTCCTTTGACAAACAGTTTTGGACGTGGACCGATAACGTCAGCGTGGCTATAGAAACAATCCGAATAAGAAATTATATAAGGCGTTTCAGTGAACGCATACACCTTACGGCGGTGAGAGATCCTCTTACCGGTATATATAATCGCCGCGGCTTTGAGGAATTGTCTTCTGAAATGTATGAGCAGGCGATAATAAACAAGGAAAAATTCATGATGATTGCGATAGATATAAATAATCTCAGCGACATAAATCTTGAATTGGGCTGCGGCTTCGGAGACGATATAATTATAACGGTAGCGAACGCTGTAAACAGTAGCTGCCGCGGCAATGAAATATGCTGCCGCTGCGGAGACGATAATTTTTATATTATAGGAAGCATGGATTATAAAAACGGCGCGGCAGAGGAGCATATAGCCGTTATAAAAAAATATTGCGCGTCGAATCGATCTTTTATAGAAAGCGGAATGAATATAATTCTTGACGCCGGTTATTATTGCGGCGAGGTGGGAGACGGCTTAGCTCTCTCGGATATAATAAGGAATTTGAATGAAACTGTTAAAAGAAAGCGTATGGAAGGCAAAAGGAAAACGACTTATCTTAAAGGCTTTTTCGATCTGAGAAAGCGTATATATGAAAATCCGAAAAAAAAGTGGAGCGTGGACGATATGGCTCAGTCTATGGCGTTGAGCCGCGCATATTTTCAGCGGCTCTATAAACGCGAATTTGGAGTAAGCGTCATGAAGGACGTTATCACGGCGAGAATAGCGCTGGCAAGAAGGCTTTTAGTCACTGACAGAAGCAGCGTAGCGGAAATAGCGGTGATGTGCGGATATGAAAGCGAGATTTATTTCATGCAGCAATTCAAAAAGGAAACCGGCATGACGCCCACTCAATACAGAAAGGGCGAGCTTTGAGAAGATAAAAAGCCCGTTCATTTAGAACGGGCTGATTTTATTCATTATTTTCGTCATTTTCCGGATATGTCAGTATAGTGAGCCGTATTTTCTGGATTTTCTGTTCCTTGACGGACATAACGTGCATTTTGAATGCTCCGCTCTGAGCCGTTTCGCCTTCCTTTGCGACATGCCCGAGAAGCTCCATTACCCATCCGCCTATCGTATTGCCGGCGCTTTCAATTACGTTATCAGGCAAATTTAAGTTCTCCAGCATATCGCTTATATTAAGCTCTCCTGAAACCTCATATTCGTTTTCGCCGGTTTGAATGAAATTATTAATTATCTCGTCGTTTTCGTCATAGATTTCGCCTACAAGCTCTTCTATTATATCCTCCATAGTAATTATACCCTTTGTTCCGCCGTATTGATCGAGGACTACAGCCATATGCGTTTTGTTTTTCTGCATTTCCTTCAGCGCCTCGCTTATAAGCTTTAGATCGGAAAGATGAATAATATCCTGTATAATTTCCGTTATATCCTCCTTATTTTCATCCATCAGTCTGAAAAAGCTTTTGTTTGTTATTACGCCTATAATATTATCAACGTTTTTTTCATAGACGGGCAGACGCGAATACATTTCAGTCAGAAATAATTCTTTTATTTTATTGAAATCCTCGTTGCGTTCTATTGCGACTACGTTTACCCTCGGTATTAAAATCTCATCGACTGTAATTTCGTCAAACTCAAGTGCAGATCTCACCAGATCGCTTTCCTGCTCTTCAAGAACGCCCTGTTCCTCGATTTCCTCAATCATATACTTTAGCTCGTCTTCGGTTACCGTAGGCTGTTCATTTTTAGGCTTCATGAAATTTTGAAGTATTTTAAAGAAAAAGACTACCGGAGTCATAAGCTTTATGAGAATCCAAAGCGGCTCTGCCATAAAGAGCGCGACGCTTTCCGCATGGCTTTTTGCATATGATTTAGGAGTTATTTCACCGAAAATAAGCACAAGTATCGTCATGACCACGGTTGCCGCGCCTACTCCTCCGGAACCCAGAATCTGTGTGAAAAGCACCGTGCTTATAGATGTGGACAGTATGTTTACTATATTGTTGCCTATGAGTATTGTTGTTAGGGCGTCGTCAAACTTATTTGCTATCTTCAGAGCCTTTTCGGCACGTTTGTTTCCCTGCGAGGCGTAATTTTTTAAACGGATTTTATTTACGCTGGAAAACGCCATTTCACTTCCTGAAAAGACTGCCGACATGATAATCAAAATTATTATAATTAAAATTTTATACATTTTTCCTCCTGAATTTATGTAAAAACTCTCATTTTATATAATATCATAATTATATAAAACTTTCAATAGCGAAATTATAAAATGTGGTTATAATAAATACTTGGATTTTTCTTAGAAATATGTTATTATATAAAGGGATGAGTAAAAACGGCGTATCAATACCGGAAAAACTATGTGTAAAAGTAATTTTAGGAGAATAAAATGTCTGAAAAATCAAGTAAAAGAGCCGCCTCCGGATTTTCGGAAAGGCTTAGGAAAATTTTTATAAAATATGAGGAAGCGCTGACTTATATATTTTTCGGCGCGCTTACGACGCTCGTTTATTATATAGCAAGATTCGGCTCAAGAATGCTTCTTGGCGAAATAAGCGGAGCTGCGATGATAGCGACGGCAATTGCGCAGATAACCGCGATAACCTTTGCTTTTATAACAAATAAGAAGTATGTATTTAAAAGTAAAACGGAAAACGCGGGACAGGTTGTCAGGGAAGCCGTTTCGTTTTATATGGGCAGGGGGATTACGTTTCTTCTGGACATGCTTATAACTTTTATATTCGTTGAAAATCTTTCAGGATTATTTATAAGAATTTTAGGCCTCGGTAATATAAATTATTCGAGCGGACTGATGTCAAACGCTTTTGTCAATAAGCTTATGGGTTCTCCTGAAAAGATGAATGAATTTATATGGACGATGCTTTCTCAGGTGATAATACTTATTCTTAATTACTTTTTCAGCAAGCTTTTCGTATTCAGAAAAAAATCTCGGAAGGAGGACTGTGTAGAAAATGAACGGTATTAAATTGAAAAAATCGTTTGTTTTTACGGTTTCCTTTTTCGTGTTTTCATTTTTTTTAGGATTACATTTATCAGCGGCGGAGGAAAGTGAGATTTATATTGTCTCACAGCAGGACAGCCGGTTTGAATATACCGGATTATCCTCAGGCGGCGTAAAGATAAGGGCGACGGAAGGAACTGCTTTAATAGGAAGCGTTTCTTTGCCGGCTTCTCTTGACGGGCAAAACGTTACCGCTATATCCGAAAGAGGTTTTATAGGTCAGAAGCTTATAACAGAGCTTGTTATACCGGAATCTGTTACTTCAATAGGCGGTTCCGCGTTTTCAAACTGTCTTTCCCTGAGCAAGGTAAGCATAGAAGGTAAGCTGACTGATGTGGGAATTTATCCGTTTTATGCTTCTCCGTTTGAAAACGGTCTTGAAAAGAAGGGCGATTTTGTTATATTGAACGGAGATATACTCTATGATTATACCGGCGCTTCATCTGATATTAAGATACCGGAAGGCATAAGGGTTATTTCCGGTAATCTTTTTACATATTTCGAGGCTCAGAGAGATTTTGATATAAAATATGTTACTTTTCCGGACAGCGTGGAATATATTTGCTCCGGCGCGTTTTTTGACTGCAATAATATAGTTGATATAACTCTCGGTACAGGCGTCGCCGACATAGGAATAAATGCTTTTACGTCGTCCGGCATGACCGTGTCGGGCTATTATGAAACCTATGCGCAGACATATGCGTCTGATCACGGTTATAAGTTTGTACCTCTTGTTCCATACGGAGAAATCGGAGAAACGCTATATACGGATTTTGAAAAGGGTTTCCGTCAGTATTATTTTTCTGACGAGGAAAGCTTCAGCCGCGACGGAGTTTTTGTCTATAGGAGAAATTATAACGGTGAAAAGGTGGAAGTAACCGACTGGACATACTCGTCAACGCCTAAGGAGCTTTATAAAAGCAATAATTGAATGACATAAATTTAAGGGACGCCGCTTTTTAAACGGCGTCCCTGAAAATTACTATTTTAAAATAAGGATATAATCCAATAAATACCCATTGCGGTCAGTATGAATCCGATTATTAGCGTTAAAGCGAAAACAAGCTTTTGCTTTAAGAATATAAGCTTATTTTTCTTTTTATTCTGAATCGCTTTAGCTATAAGAAATACTCCTGTTGCGGCAGCGGCTATTCCGGACGAAATATAGTTGCTTTCCGCAGAAAACCTTATTTCAAGTAAAAAAGCTATAGCATATCCGGCAGCGCCGAGAGAAAATATAATTTTGTCGATTTTTGAGAGAACTATTTTTTCCTTATGCGGTTGAAGTCCGTTATTTTTTTTCATGCTGCATAACCGACGCTTTTATAAAATCTGCGAAAAGCTTCTGAGGTTTATTAGGACGGGATTTGAATTCCGGATGGAACTGGACTCCTACGAACCAAGGATGATCCTCAAGCTCAACTATTTCAACCAGCTTTTCGTCAGGAGATACGCCGGCTATTTTAAGACCGCAGTCCGTAAGTTTGGCGCGGTAGGCGTTATTGAATTCCCAACGGTGACGATGACGCTCGTATATAAGAGAGTCTCCGTAGATACCGGCGCATCTTGAACCTGGTACAAGCTTGCAGGGATAAAGTCCCAAACGCATTGTTCCGCCCTTTTCAGTAACGTCCTTCTGATCCTCCATTATGTCGATAACGCTGTTTTTTCCGTCCGGCGCGAATTCCGTAGAGTTTGCTCCATCAAGACCCGCAACGTTTCTTGCGTATTCAACTACCGCCATCTGCATTCCAAGACATATTCCGAAAAACGGTACCTTGTTTTCGCGGGCATATTTTATTGCGTCGATCATACCCTCGATACCTCTGTCGCCGAAGCCGCCGGGCACTATAATTCCGTCGCAGCCGTCAAGCATTTTTCCGACGGTTTCAGACGATATTTCTTCGGAATTTATCCATTCTATATTTACATCGGCGTCGTTTACTATGCCGCCGTGACGGAGAGCCTCGGCAACGGAAAGATACGCGTCCGGCAAAGCCACGTATTTTCCGACTAATCCGATATTCACTGTTTTTGACGCCGCCTTCTGCCTGTTTATCATTTCTATCCAGTCGGCAAGGTCAGGCTTGGGATTGTTGAGCTTAAGATGCTCGCAGACGCATTCGGCGAGACCTTCCTCTTCAAGCATCATAGGAACCTCGTAAAGCGACGGAGCGGTTAAATTCTGAATTACGTCTTTTTTGCGGACATTGCAGAACAAGCCGATTTTTTCAAGCATATCTTCGGGGATTTCCGATTCGCTTCTGCATACGAGTATATTCGGCTGGATACCCAGTGAGAGAAGCTCTTTGACAGAATGCTGGGTAGGTTTGGATTTCAGCTCGTTTGAGCCTGCGATAAATGGTACGAGAGTTACATGGATTGAGATGGCGTTTTCACGTCCGACCTCGGTCATAACCTGTCTTATGGATTCAAGAAACGGCGTGCTTTCTATATCTCCGACAGTTCCTCCTATTTCTGTAATTACCACGTCCGTATCCGTCTGCTTACCGACCTTATAGATTCGCTCCTTTATTTCATTTGTTATATGCGGTATAACCTGAACGGTTCCTCCGAGATAATCTCCGCGGCGCTCCTTGTTTAGTACGGTCCAGTATACCTTACCGGTAGTTACATTTGAATTTATTGAAAGATTTTCGTCTATAAACCTTTCGTAATGTCCGAGGTCAAGGTCTGTTTCAGCCCCGTCGTCGGTTACGAAAACTTCTCCGTGCTGATATGGACTCATAGTGCCCGGATCAACGTTTATATATGGATCAAATTTCTGTATGGTAACCTTATAGCCTCTGGCTTTGAGCAGTCTTCCAAGAGAAGCGGCGGTTATACCCTTACCAAGACCGGAAACGACGCCTCCGGTAACAAATACATATTTTATAGGCATGATCAAACTCCATTCAATTTCCGCTTTTACGGCCAGCGGCGCGCCGAATTTTCTACGCATGCGGAAAACCATGCGGTTAGTTTTATTTCCCGAAAATATTCAGGGAATAAAAATCATATCATTTCTATTTTACTATTAAAATGTAAAAAAAGCAATAGTTTATTGAAAATATAGTCATTATTCACAATATTAAAAATCAAAAATTTATTTTGCAGTATTTTCTGCGGAATGTTCGTTTTATTTATATAGACACATTTTCACGGCGGTTTTATTTCGCCTGAAAGGAGGAGAGGAATGAAGAGCAAACCTAATTTAACAAAGGAGGAATTTTCTGATAAGTATGACGAGTATTCGCCCATGCTTTACAGAATATGCGCCCTGCGGCTTGGGAACAGGCAGGACGCGGAGGACGCCGTGCAGAACGCTTTTATAAAATTCTATTATAAATCGCCGGTTTTTGCGGATAAGAATGCCGAAAAGGCATGGCTGATACGGGTTGCGGTCAATTGCTGCAAGGATTTTCAGAAAAGCTTCTGGCAGAGAAAAACGGTCGGGTTGGATGAAACGGCGGAGCTTACCTCCGGACTGATAGAGGACGCGGTAAGACTTATCGATGTGTTTGAGCTTTCGGCTAAAAACAGGACTGTACTGGAGCTTTATTATTACGAGGGATACAGTATAAATGAAATTGCAGATATTCTGAAAATCGGTGTAAACAGCGTTACCTCTAGGCTTTCAAGGGCAAGAAAAAAACTTAAATTGGAAATGGAGGCGGATAAGGATGAACAAAAAGGAATTGTACCGGAGCATTGAAGGAATCAGGCAGGACAGACATCTGAAGGAAAGAATTATAAGGGCGACGGAGGAAAAGGACGAGATAACGGTTATTAAGCGGCCGATTTTTATACCGGTTCTGATAGCTTTGCTGATAGTTTTCAATATAGGCGTTGCCGCTAAGCTGGTTATTTTTGATAAGTCTCAGATAATGAATGAATTCAAGCCGCGTTCAAGCTTGAACGGAGTATTGCCTGACTCGACTGAGAACGCGTCTGACAATAAGTCGGAAAACGGCGAAGGAAAAGAAGCTGATGAATCAGGCGTCAAAAATTTTCAGGAGGTTAAATCTGATTTTTTAGAGGAATTAAACGTTAATACATATATGATCGCTGAAGAGTGGGACGCCTCGGAGGATTATGATCCGCAGAATGAAATTCCGTTTTACCTTTATTCGGAATATCATGAAAGCTATCAAACCTCCGGAATTTCTTACAGACGTTTTGTACAGGTTATCAATCATAACGAATCTGAATACAGTGGAGTGACAAGCGAATCGAACGGCTTTTCAGAGGCTTATACTAACCATGAGTATATAGTAGGCTACGACGGAGAAGGCTTTAATGATGAAAATATAATAAGCGTCACTGAATCGAATACGGAAAACAATCAGGCGGACTCGTCTTACATGAGCAAGGCGTCTGAATTAATAGACGATCCTCTGATTGCCGACAGTCTTGAAAAAACCGGAAACGAATTTTTGAGCAGATATTCAGATGAGGATGTAATTGACAGCTCCGTTAACGTTTATGATTTATATTTTATGTTCCCTCTTAAAGAATCAGGCTATTATGATTATTATAAAGATAATATAATTTTTAAGTGTGAAGCGGCGGTAAATTTGGCTTCTGATGGATGGATATCAGAATACTTTTTCCTTAATACATTGGCGGAGGACGTAACGGAAAGCATGTCGGAAATTCCTTATGGTTACTGGAAGGAAACGGTCAGTTCAGCAGACTTTCTAATCGGAAGAGGAATAGACCTTGGTCAGAAAAAGATTTATTCAAATACAGCGACAAAAGATATGATCGGCGGCTCGGATTCTGATGAAAGCGTATATTTGATTCTTTCGGACTATGGATGGGAGGAATTTGGAAATACAGAGTTTTATGGAAAGCTTTATGGAGATATATTTTATATCGAATCGTTTATATTAGACGGCGACAGCGATGTTTTAATACCATATCTGCAATGCGGAATGGCTGAAAGCGAGTTGTCGGCTATTAAAAATTTTTATGAATTCTATGACAGGGGCGGCAAGATAAAGGAGCTTGAAGACGATTCCTATGATTATCTTGTCAGTTACAGACAAGGCTGGCGGGTTGTAAACGCGTATATAAAAATAGAAAACGGTATTGTAAAGGAAATTTATGTGTCGGAATAAAAAATAATATATAAAAATGAAACCGGAGCAGCTTACACGCGCTTCGGTTTTGTTATGCAATAAGTTAATATTATTCGGATAAAATAAATTAGCCGGTTAGGCAAAAATATAATATTTTTTGTAACCTTTTATAAATATAATGTGTATATATTAGTGAAAGCCGTCAGAAACGGAGGAAGCCCCATGAAAGACAAACGTTTGGTCATAAAGCTAAAAAACAACACTGCCGGAGCGCTCGACAGTGTAATCAGAAAATATTCCGCTTATATCTATACCGTGGTATACAACGTTTTGTCAGGTAAAATGACAGAGGAGGATATAGAGGAAACTGTAAGCGACGCATTTATAAAGCTTTGGCAAAATTCAGGCAATTTGCGGGAGGATAAGCCGCTTCTGCCTTATCTGTCGGTGATTGCGCTTAATCTGGCGCGAAACAGACTAAGGGAGAATAAAAGCTATGCCTTTTGCGATAACAGTATACTTGAAGCCGTTCAGGGAGATGATTTCTTTGAAAAAATTGAAAAATCCGAAACTGTTAATATGGTTCTTGAAGCTGCTGAAAATTGCCTGAAGGAGCAGGACAGAGAAATTTTTATACGGTATTATTTCTATGGAGAGAGGCTGGAGAAGATTTCGGCTTTTCTTGGTCTGACGCTTTCAAACAGTAAAACTAAGCTTTGCAGGGCAAGAAAGAAGATAAGGGAGTATCTGACAGAAAGGGGATACGGCGTTGAAAAGGTCTAAAGCATTTATTATGGATTATCGTCTGCTTGAATACAAAAAAATAAGAAAATATACGATTAGAAAATCTGTCAGAGATAAGCTTAAAAGAATGAAAGGCGAGGTTAAAATTATGAAAATGAGTAAATTGAGAAAGCTTGCAGTTGCCGGAGCGATTGCAGCGGCAACTTTAATTTCCTTTACAACCGTTAATGCCGCAACCGATGGAGCTGTTATTAATAAAATAACGGAAACCATAACGAACGTACGGTTTATAGTAGACGGCAGGGAGGTTGAAAAGACTGCCGTTGTTAAGGAAAAAGGCGAAGATTATATCATATATGAGATGAAATAAAGGATGATCGGATGTGAAAAAGCGAATTTATTAATATAATAAATTACCGTTTAGATAATGGTAAATGTGCATTACAAATAAAAAATAAAGTAAAAGGGAGAATACGTTTATTCTCCCTTTTATCTATTACATGCTATTTATTATCCTTGAAATCAAGATATTCCTCATATGTTCCCTGACGGTCAATACAGCCCTCGGGAGTTATCTCGATTATCCTGTTTGCAACGGTCTGCATTATTTCGTGGTCGTGGGACGCTAACAGTATTACGCCCTTGAAGCTGACAAGTCCGTTATTTACCGCCGTTATGCTTTCAAGGTCAAGGTGGTTTGTAGGGCGGTCAAGGACAAGCACGTTAGAGCCGAAAAGCATCATTCTTGAAAACATGCAGCGTACTTTTTCACCGCCGGACAAAACGTTTACCTTTTTGAAAACGTCGTCTCCGGAAAAAAGCATTCTTCCTAAGAATCCTCTGAGATAAGTGTCCGTTTCGTCAGAGGAATATTGTCTCATCCAGTCTATAATAGAAAGCTCGCAGCCTTCAAAATATTTATTGTTATCAACCGGAAAATACGAGGTAGACGTTGACACTCCCCATTTGAACGCGCCCTCGTCAGGCTGCTCCTCCTCCATAAGTATCTTGAAAAGCATTGTTATAGCCTGTTCGCTCTCGCCGATAAACGCTACCTTATCTGTTCTTCCAAGAGTAAAGCTTACATTGTTAAGCAGCTTTACTCCGTCAACGGTTTTCGATATGCCGTTTACTGTAAGAATTTCCTTTCCCAGCTCTCTTTCGGGAGTAAAACCGATAAAAGGATATTTTCTGCTTGACGCCGGCATTTCTTCAACCGTAAGATTATCCAGTAGCTTTCGCCTGGAGGTTGCCTGCTTTGATTTTGATTTGTTGGCGGAGAATCTTTCTATAAAGGCCTTTAATTCCTTTATTTTTTCCTCCGCTTTTTTATTCTGCTGTTTTATCATTCTCTGCATAAGCTGACTTGATTCATACCAGAATTCATAGTTGCCGACATACATCTTAATTTTTGTATAGTCGATGTCTACAATGTGTGTGCAGACGTTGTTAAGAAAATGCCTGTCATGGGATACGACCAGGACTGTTCCAAAATATTCGGACAAAAAATCCTCAAGCCATCTTACGGCGTCAATGTCAAGATGGTTTGTAGGCTCGTCGAGCAGTATTATATCGGGATTTCCGAAAAGAGCCTGCGCCAAAAGCACTTTGACCTTTTCATTACCAGAAAGCGACGACATACGGCTGTTGAGGATTTCTTCGGAAAGTCCGAGTCCCTGAATAAGCTTAGACGCGTCTGATTCCGCCTCCCAGCCGTTTAATTCGGCGAATTCTCCCTCAAGCTCGGAGGCTAAAACGCCGTCCTCCTCTGAAAAATCTTCTTTGGCGTAAAGCTCGTCCTTTTGCTTCATTATTTCAAAAAGGCGTTCATTCCCCATAATAACCGTATCTAGAACAGAATATTCTTCAAAGGCAAAGTGATCCTGCTTTAGAACTGAAAGCCTGACGTCCTTAGGGATAACGACTTCTCCGGTTGTCGGTTCGAGATCTCCGCAGAGAATACGCAGAAAGGTTGATTTTCCTGCGCCGTTTGCCCCGATTATACCATAGCAGTTGCCGCCTGTAAATTTTAAATCGACGTTTTTAAAAAGAGTCGATCCTCCGAACTGCATACTGACATTTGAAACTGTAATCATTTAATTTCCTCACTTGATTCTTTAGTAAATATTTCTATTATAGCATAGATAATAATTTATGGCAAGCATATCAATAAATTACTTTAATTCAGGAAGCTTAACATTATAGATTTCTGCAATATACTCTTCAAATTCGCTTATAAATCTATCAAATGCGTGGTAATCAGAATTTGCACAAACATATAAAATATGATTCCGCCAAATAACGTAACCGTTTTTATCTTCAATTTTATGCTTTTTCATATACCAGTCATTAAAGTTATCATAAATAGGCACGGGGCTGATATAAGGATTATTTACATAAGCATGATGACGTATTCCGTTAATATATGCAACCAGAAGATTTATAGATTTTGAACCGAGGAACATTCCGGGCCGTTTTTTAATTTCTGCAAAAAATTTCAATTCATCAAATCCTTCCATCATTCGTCTTCCGTATGTGTTCTGAAAGGAGCAAGCGGTATGCCGTTTCTGCCGAAGATTTTTACTTCCATGTAATTGGTCCATGCATATCTTGCATATTTCGGTTTTTTAACATTATCCGATCTCATAAAGATACTGTTTCCGTTTATTTCAGCTTTTGCCCTGTAAAACTTTTTGTCTGCTCCTGCAATTTCAAAGCCGTCCGGGCTTCCGATTACCATTATACCGTTTTCAGCGTTATCTAATATAATATTGATACCGTCGCCGCGGTAACTATGAGTGCGGTATATAGGACCGAATGCGTCCGCGTCCTTAAAGCCGTAAACATGATAAAGAGCCTGTAGGAAAAGCCTTTCTCCAACGGGCTTTTTGTTGATGGGGTGAATGTTTCCGTATTCCCCGCAGTCTGATATTACGGCTATTCCGGTATTTTTTACAGTTTTAAATATCCTCATCTGAGCTTCACGGATTTTACACCAGTTTTTTCTGTCTGTATCGCCCTTATACATAAACATTGGAAGCTGAACAAGCATAAACGGCAGCTCGTCGTCATGCCATTCCCAACGCCAGCATTCGATAAGACGACGCAGCAAAGCATAATAGCTGTCAGGTCTGCGATCGTCCTCTTCTCCCTGATAGTAGAGAAAGCCTCTGAGTGTATAGGGGGCGATTCTGGAAATCATTGTTTCATGCATACCGCATATTCTGAAAGGATTTTTTATTCCCATCGGACCGGGCCAAAGATTTTTGCCGCAAATTTTCTGAACGTCGTCCCAGCTTATATCGGGATTTTCTGCATAGCACTTCTGCGACCTTATATTCCATTCCTTATCATAATCACAGAAACGGTCGTATTCTTCAATCATTTGCTCACGTGTTTTTCCTGCGACCGCCATTTCATAATCTTCTATATATGAAGCTATTTCGTCAATTCCGTTTAAAAATTTCCGGCTCATCCATGCGGACGCAGAAGAGCCTCCCCAGTTGCACCCGATAATTCCGACTGTTACTCCAAGCTTCTTTGAAAGCATATCGGCAAAATAGAATCCGACCGCCGACCAGTTTTTTGAATTATCCCTGCCGGCAGTCTGCCAGCAGGTTTTTTCTTCAGTAAGATAAAAATCTTCATCAATGAAATTCTGCTTAGGAGTATAATAATATCTAACGTTTGTGTTATCCTCGTTTATATTTTCAAGGGTTTCTTTGCCGTGAAGCTCGTTTTGCAGCTCGAATTCCATATTGGATTGTCCCCCGGCAAGCCAGACCTCGCCTATCATAACGTTATTGTATACAATGGTTTGAAGGCTTCCCTTTATTGTCAGTGTATACGGTCCTCCGGCTTGCATCGGAGGAAAAACTGCGTTCCATCTGTTTCCCTTTACTTCTGCCGAAACATTGATTTCGTTTATCGACGCGCTGATTTCCTCTTCGTCCGTATATCCGAAAATTTCAATATTCTTGTCCCGCTGCAAAACCATATTATTCGTAAATATCGCTGCCGCTTTTATCATTCTTTTAATTCCTTTCTTTTTATCTGGTTTCAATTGTCTTTTATATTATGAATTAAAAACCGGAATTTGTCAATAAAAAGGCAAAAAAAAGCACCGTGTAAAAACGGTGCTAATAGAGAGGGGGATCACAACGGCCTACAGCCGTTATTAAAGGCCTTTAAAGACCAATGATAATGTCATTGTAATATGTCAAGGGGAATGAATTCCTCATACGACCTGAAGAGAACTTTATTATTTAAAATATCGTCGCAGCATACGGAACATACAAATTCATTATCTATTATTATCTGAGAAAATGCAAATTTGCGTTCCGTATTTGCAGCAATAAAATTGTTACCAATTATAAATTCCGCTTCCTTCAGCGGAAAAGTAATTCCTGTGCCGATTGCCTTAGCGTAGCTTTCCTTTAAAGTCCATATCTGAAAAAAAGCGCGGTCGGGAAACTCGTTTTCCCTAACAAAGCTGATTTCATTTGCCGTAAAACAACGGTTTAAAACCCTCTTCGGATATTCACGGATATTTTCCGCGTCCACTCCTATAGCATTTTCTGTCAACGCACAAACGGCAAGACGTCTGCAATGGCTGATATTAAAATGTATCGTATCGTTATCCTTGAGCATAGGCTTGCCGTATTTATTGTAAATCAATTCCTTATTTTCGGCTCGGACTCCTTTTTTTTGAAGGGCTCTGTTAAGTAATCTATGGGCTTCTTCATGAAGTATATTTTTGTGTGAAATTCTGTCATCTCCGGCAGAATAATCACACTTTTTAAAATATATCATGTTCAGCCTTTTTTAGCGGTTGTTTTAGCCGCAGGTTTAACGGGTTTGGTTGATTCCTTGACAGCAGTCTTAGAAGAGGCTCTTTTTGTAGCGGTCTTAGGAGCCGCAGATTTTTTAGGCTCGGCGAGACCGATTATAGCCGGATCTTCTGCCGCCGCTTTTTTTGTTGAGGCGGATTTTGCTGTCTTAGCGGAAGTTTTAACCGTTTTTGAGGATGTCTTTTCGCTTGCTTTTGAAGCTGTTCTTTTAGCGGTTTTCTTAACCGGCTTCTTATTGCTTTCAATAACAGGCTGAATAGAAAGAGCCTTGCTGAGATCGCCGGTTACAGTAAGACGGCCGCTTTCAAAAGCCTCCACCGGATCAAGAAGACCGCTGAATATGCTTATTATATCATTGCCGTCGGCCGTAAGAACAGCGTCGTTGTCTTTATAGTCATAAGGCTCTATAAAAAGCCTGCCTTCGTTGATTTCAGCATAAAAAATACCTTCGCCTTCACCCGTTACATTTATTTGCAGGGCAAGATGACCTTCATAATTGCTGACGTCGGCTGATCCGAATTCTTTTTTGGCTTTCGCAACTATTTCCTCATAAGTCATGATTTATCCTCCTGTAAAATTCAAAAGAAATATTAATATCTGATGTAATTTTCATAAAGTTTATTATAATATATTTATAACACAGCCGGATTTTAAAGTCAATTGATTATGTGTAGATTTTTTTTGAGTTCTGATTAGGTATTTCTTTTATAAATTACAAATTTTGCAGTAAAATGGACGTTTTTAAGGATTTTACAAGAGATTTTATACAAATTAGATTATTCGTAAATTAAATTACTGGGCATTTTGACAATTATTTTATTTGTGCAAAATGACGAATAAGTTCATTGTTTTTTGTGTAATACGGCATTTTTGAAAAGTCAGAATATTTCCTGTTCAAGCTCTCTGAAATAATCTGTGTCAAAAAATTCGGTTATTGTTATTTCAAGGCCGTCGCAAAGCTTCTTTATAGTTACGACTCCGATGTTTTTTGCCTTATTATTGACTATATCGTTTACAGTCGACTGAGTCACTCCGGAAATATTAGCGAGCTTGTTAACTGTTATGCGTCTGCTTTTGCATAGCTCAATAATTCTTTTTGCGGTTGCCTGAGAGATATTCATAACGGTCTACTCCTTATAAATTATTTTATATAAAAAATAATATCATTTTTTGCCGAATTATATTGTCGGTAAACCGTTGACATATATGCATAGATATGATATAATGGCGATAACGGTTTACCGTTGACTGGAAAACCGTTACATTATATTTACATTTTTTGTTCTTGCTATGAATGGACTTATGTGATATAATGTTGATATAATAAAAAAGGTATGGAGGGCAAAATGGCAGTATTGGAAGTAAAAAGCCTCTGCAAGCAATATACAAAAGTGCTTGCCGCAAACAATGTTTCCTTTTCAATTGACGAAGGGGAGATATTTGCTTTAATCGGTCCTAACGGCGCCGGCAAAACGACTACTATAAGAATGATTTCCACTCTGATAAAGCCGACTTCCGGGGACGCTGAGGTTGACGGACACAGTATAATAAAGGAACCCGAAAAGGTCAGAAGGTCTATTACATATCTTCCCGACGAGGCCGGCGCTTATAAGACAATGACCGGCAGAGCTTATCTTAAATTCATGGCCGGTATGTTTGCGGAGAGCAAAGCGGAAATTACCGAATTTACTGCCCGTGCGGAAAAAACCTGCGGTCTTGGAGACAGACTGAATGAAAAGATCGGAAGCTACAGCAGAGGAATGATAAGAAAGCTGCTGCTTTCGAGGGCTGTGATGACAAGACCGAAGCTGGCTATACTCGACGAGCCCACCAGCGGACTGGACGTTATAAACGCTCTTGAAATCAGGAAAATGATAAAGGAGCTTTCAAAAACGGAAAATATGTCGTTTCTGCTTTCTTCACATAACATGCTTGAGATAGAGTTTGTGTCCGACCGCGTCGGAATAATCGCGGGAGGCAGACTCCTTGCAGTGGGCAAAATAAACGAGCTGAAGGAAAAATATAATTCCGCAAATCTTGAGGAAGTATTTGAAAAGGTGGTGAAGCAGAATGAAATTTCTTAATCTGCTGAAAAAAGAGCTTCACGAGCTTATAAATGCGCAGATGATATTAGGCGTTGTAATTACGCTGGTTATGCTTTTGTCTATCGGAAAAATCATGTCTAATGTAATGGACGACGCAGTATCCGATACGGGGAGCGTTAATATAAGCGATAAGGACGATACTGAGTTTACAAGAAATATAATATCGTCCCTTGAATCGTCGGGCTTTGAGGTAAAGCTTGTTACACAGGATAATGCCGACAGGGCGAAGCTTTTAAAGGATTCAGGCTGCGAGAGTCTTATTATAATTCCCGAGGGATTTACGGAAAGCGTTGTAAACGAAAATAAAAGCGGAACCATGGAGCTTATCAGTACTATGAAGACCTCGTCCGCTCTTGCCTCGATATCTGATAAGACTGCTTCTGCTGCCGATATTATTAATGATATAGTCAAAAATGAGATTATGACCGCCAAAGGGCTTGATTCTCAGGATATAGAAACAATTGAAAATCCTGTTTCCTTGAACGAGATTACGGTTGCAAACGACAAATGGGCGAATATAAGTACGGAAACGCTGACGGGACTGATATCTTCCCAGAGCATGTTCATACCGATAGTCGTATTTATTCTCGTAATGTTCACATCACAGATGATAATATCCGCTATCTCTACCGAAAAGATTGACAAAACCCTTGAAACGCTTCTGTCAGCTCCTGTTTCACGTTTATCAGTTTTATGCTCTAAGATGCTTGCCGCCGGAATAGTTGCAATAATAAACGCCGGAGTTTATATGGTGGGCTTTTACGGATACATGGGCTCTATGCTCAGCGGAGCGATTGAGAACACAGAAATTGTAGGCTCGGCAATGACTGTAGACGACATAATGAAGGAGCTGGGGCTTAAGCTTGGCGTTTCCGGTTATTTTATGGTAGGTCTGCAGATGTTCATGACTATAATGATATGTCTTGCTGCCGCAATGATTCTCGGAGCATTAGTGAATGATTCAAAATCGGCGCAGACAATGCTGATGCCGATAATGGTTCTGGCAATGATACCCTATATTGTTTCGATAGTTTATGATATAAATTTTCTTTCACCTGTTCTGAGAACGATTATTTACGCTATACCGTTTACTCATACCTTTAACGCTATCAATAATATTATGTTCGGAAATATGAATCTTTATTGGTTCGGTTTGATTTATCAGATGATACTGTTTTTAATCTGCATGTTTTTTGCTGTCAGGATATTTACCTCTGACAAAATATTTACTATATCCTTGAATTTGGGGCAAAAAAGAAAATTCAGCACAAAAAGAGGATAATAAAAAAGGGCATGTTTTCATGCCCTTTAATTATTTTCCTTGATTATTCCGTTATTCATGAGATTAATGCATAGAGCAAGCCTTGCCTTATCCTTGAATTCAGGCTTTATCATGTAATACAGATAATATTCTATAAGATTAAAAATGTTTGCCGTTCTGCCTTCGATTTTAAACTGATTAAAGCCCATAGGAATATATTTATTGTAAATATCGTCGGGCGTTACGTGAGTTGAAAGCTGCCTTACATCTACAGCGTCGTAATTCATATACGGACAGTTCATTTTAGCGTTATCCTTCGCTTTGTAATCTTCCGGACGAAACGGTTTGCCGGGATTTCTTTTCAGATGATTGCAATAAGCGATCTGAGTCAAACCAATTTCCTGATAATGCTTAACGCGGTTTTTACATCCCGGCTGGCAGCACGAATTGACAAGTATCTCACATTTTTCCTTTTTGTTTATTTCTTCAAGAACATTAAATTGATTATTGAAATCATAATCCAAAACCACAATGTCATAGTTTTTATCAAGCTCGTTGTTTAAAGCGGTAATATCAGTTATTCGCTTGCATGTGGAGCTTGTTATTTTATATCCGGGGTAAGTTTCCCTTATATATTTTTCAAGTATCGGTGAAACGACTATAACGCCGTTTTTACCGTTTTCAGCAGTCTTTAGTATAAAATTGCAAAATTCATCATCAAGATGTTCCTCTGTTATCATTGGATTTGAAAAGGTAAATCTTAGCGGTATTCCGATTTTATCAAAGTTATTTACAACCGTTTTAACATAATTTTTGTCACAGACTCCCAGCATAGTACGTCCGCCGTTCCACAAGGACTGAGGAAACGTTCCGTAGATTGAAGCGATTTCTACTCCGTCGCGAAAATAATCGGGACAATTTTTCAGCATAGAAAGAAAAACCATATTAAAACGGTAATGGACTGCAAAATCCGGAAGATGAAATCTGACTCTCATAGCAAACTCCTGTTCGATGCAATAATCAATTAATATTGATATTTTAACACTGTTTGAATAATATGTCAACAAAAAATCCGCATAGCGTTAAACTATACGGATTTTTAAGAATGTTAAAATACTATTAATATGATACGCCCTGCCACATCATAGCGTCGGCTACCTTTGCAAAGCCGGCGATATTAGCGCCTGCTACAAGGTTGCCTTCAAGGCCGTATTCTTTAGAAGCATCGTAGGAGTTATGGAATATATTTTTCATTATATTCTTTAGCTTAGCGTCAACCTCTTCAAAGGTCCAGCTAAGTCTTTCGGAATTCTGTGACATTTCAAGTGCGGAGGTAGCAACGCCGCCTGCATTAGCTGCCTTTGCAGGACCGAACATAACTCCGGCCGCAAGGAACTTTTCAATTGCCTCAGGCGTAGAAGGCATATTAGCGCCTTCAGCGACTGCTATTACGCCGTTTTTAATAAGCATTTCCGCATCGTCGCCGTTAAGCTCGTTCTGTGTAGCGCATGGAAGAGCGATATCGCATTTTATGCTCCAGATTCCCTTGCCCTCTGTATAAACGGAGCCCGGAACTCTTTGAGCGTATTCCTTGATTCTTCCTCTTTCAACTTCCTTTATCTGTTTAACAACATCAAGATTGATGCCGTTTTCATCATATATGTAACCGTTTGAGTCGGAAAGAGCAATAACCTTTCCGCCAAGCTCCGTAGCCTTTTGAGTCGCGTATATAGCAACGTTTCCTGAGCCTGAAATTACAACCTTTTTGCCCTCAAAGCTTTCGTTTTTCATGGATTTGAGCATTTCCTCGGCGAAGTAGCAAAGACCATAACCGGTTGCTTCCGTTCTTGCGAGAGAACCGCCGTAGGATAATCCCTTGCCTGTCAGAACTCCTGTAAACTCATTACGGAGTCTTTTGTACTGACCGTACATAAAACCGATCTCTCTTGCACCGACGCCTATATCTCCTGCGGGGACGTCTGTGTCGGCTCCGATATGTTTAGAAAGCTCTGTCATAAAGCTCTGGCAGAATCTCATTACCTCGGCGTCTGACTTTCCCTTAGGGTCAAAATCGGAGCCGCCCTTGCCGCCGCCGATCGGCAGACCTGTCAGACTGTTCTTGAAGATCTGTTCGAAGCCCAAAAACTTAATTACTGAAGCGCAGACTGTTGGATGGAACCTAAGACCGCCCTTGTAAGGACCGATTGCAGAATTAAACTGAACTCTGAAACCTCTGTTTACCTGAACGTTGCCGTTGTCGTCAACCCACGGAACTCTGAACTGAATGAACCTTTCCGGTTCAACAAGTCTGTCGATTATTCCGGCCTTTACAATATCCGGTCTTTTTTCTACAACAGGCTCGAAGCTTTCAAGTACTTCCTTTACTGCCTGAAGAAATTCTTCTTCACCCTTGTTTCTCTGGCATACCTTATCATATACGCCCTGTAAGTATTCGCTTTTAAACGCCATTGTTTAAAACCTCCATATTTTATTATCAGAAGAAAGAATTCTTCCGATACTAATTATTATACTATTTTTGTCTTAATAAAGCAAGAGTTTCAAAAAATAAAAATAAAACGGGAAAATATATAAGAGGGCAGCTATTGACAAAGAAATTAAAATAGTATAAAATATTATCATGAGCAGACTATGCGGCAGCGGAAACGTTATATGTTTACGAGGAAAGTCCGGGCATCACAGAGCGGGATAGCTGCTAACGGCAGCCGAAGGCGACTTTAGGGCAAGTGCAGCAGAAATAAACCGCCCGTATATAACGGGTAAGGGTGGAAAGGCGAGGTAAGAGCTCACCGGAATACATGAGAGTGTATTGCCGTGTAAACCCTATCCGATGCAACGTCTATTGGTACTTATGCGTCAACATTTGCTCGATGGATTCATAGGTAACGACGGCTTGAGCCTTAAGGCAACTTAAGGTCTAGATAAATTGCCGCACACGACAGAACCCGGCTTATCGGTCTGGTCATAAAAAGCCTGAGAAATTTATTTCTCAGGCTTTTTGTTAGCTTCCGTCTATTTTATTCCGGCAATGTTATTACCAAGCTGTTGAAGTTCTTCACAATTGTTATAATCTGTTATAAACCCATTTCCGTCAATAATCAAAAACGGATTGAAAGGCTTTATTTCAATTTTTGTTTTATCCTTTTTAATTATTGTGTAAGTTATGCTCTGCCCGTAATATTCTCCATAGGAATCATCTTTTAGATATGTCTTGCTTTCGTTTAAAAGACTGATTAGCTCAGATATTTCATTGTTGTCTAACTCGGCATATACATCTTCAGGAAGAATATATACAAAAGCCCTTTCAATGTCGCTGTTTTTTAACTGTTTAAAAGGATAGCTGGGGAGACCGCTTTGTTTATCAGTTGTAGATTCGGTAATTTCGGTATTAGTGTTTCCGGTTTCAAGGCTGTTTTTGTCTGAACTGCATCCAATAGTAAAAATAAGACAGATAGCTGAAAGCGCTGATAAAATAATTGACGTAATTTTCATAATTAACACCCCTTATAAACATATTGTTAAATAATGATAATTTAAAAAACTAAAATTTTAGAATAGTCCATTTTAGACATATAAATTGAACTTTCCATTAAAATATTGAAGCAATTATCCGGTTTTATTATACTTTTTGAAATATTCATTGCATTTTGTGCGGCAATTCCCATGGCTGTAGGCCATTCATCCGGATTAACACAATATCGGCTTATTATAGGATAAATTATTTTCCATGCTGCTGCGCATTGTTCAACAGCCCTATCAGGATCAAGGCAATCACATATTTTATATTCCTCGTAGCCTATAAGGGACGTTACCTTTTCTACCATTTTAAGAACGTCCGGTACAGGAACATTGGGATAAATTTTTGTAAACATTCCAGCGACAAGGGACCAGAAAGAATATTTTCCTTCCCCCACGTAGTAGTTCAGGTAATCTCCAAAATAATAGTTTTTTCCTGATTTTGCTTTCATTATAACGAATGCTTGCTGATATGGTATATTTCCGTCAATAACAAATTTTTTCCATACAGCTGACTGACATACATATCCTGAAAAACATCCTAAGTTTAACAAAAGCGCATTGCAATTCAGGCGTCCATCAGGTTCTCTTAGAGCATTAACGAAAGATTGATATATTTCATTACCGCATAGTTTTATGCCAATTAAGGGGTCGCTTTTCTTCTTTTCTTCAACTTGTTTTAAATAAATTTCTTCTATTCGTTTACTTTTATCTTCAGGTGGATCATTTATATCTTCATTCGGTATTATAGGATTATATTCGACATTCTTTTTATTTTTTTTAAAAAATCCAAAAGCCATAATTTCTCTCCTTTAAAACAAATCGCCCCTTTATTAAGAGGCGATAAAAAATATCAAGTTTTAAATGATTTATTAGCCGAGTTCAGCAAAATACTTGATTGTTCTAACCATCTGGCTTGTGTATGAATTTTCGTTGTCATACCATGAAACAACCTGAACCTCGTAAAGATCGTCAGATATCTTTGATACCATTGTCTGTGTTGCGTCAAATAGCGAACCATACTTCATGCCGATAACGTCTGAAGAAACGATAGGATCTTCATTGTAGCCGAAGGATTCGGAAGCAGCAGCCTTCATAGCTGCGTTGATTCCGTCAACTGTAACGTCCTTGCCCTTAACAACCGCTGTAAGAATAGTAGTTGAGCCTGTTGGAACAGGAACTCTCTGTGCGGAGCCGATAAGCTTACCGTTGAGCTCCGGTATTACAAGACCGATAGCCTTAGCTGCGCCGGTTGAGTTAGGAACGATGTTAGCTGCGCCGGCTCTTGCTCTTCTGAGGTCGCCCTTTCTATGAGGACCGTCAAGAATCATCTGATCACCGGTATAAGCGTGGATTGTCGACATGATTCCGCTCTGGATTTCAGCATATTTGTTAAGAGTGTCAGCCATTGGAGCGAGACAGTTGGTTGTGCATGAAGCGGCTGAAATGATATTATCCTCTGCTGTCAGAGTCTTTTCATTTACGCTGTAAACGATTGTTTTAAGGTCGTTTCCTGCCGGAGCTGAAATAACAACCTTCTTAGCGCCTGCGTCGATATGAGCCTGGCTCTTAGCCTTTGAGCAGTAGAAGCCTGTACACTCTAAAACTACGTCTACGCCGATTTCACCCCAAGGAAGTTCAGCGGCGTTAGCCTTAGCGTAAATCTTTATTGTCTTGCCGTCTACCGTGATTGAATCCTCGCCGGCTTCAACTGTATGAAGTCCTTCGCCGATTCTGCCGCAGTAACCGCCCTGCGCGGTATCGTACTTAAGAAGATGAGCAAGCATCTTAGGATCTGTAAGGTCGTTGATGGCAACGATTTCGTAGCCTTCCGCGCCGAACATCTGTCTGAAAGCAAGACGGCCGATACGGCCAAAACCATTAATAGCAACTTTTACTGACATTGGAAAATTACCTCCTAATTTTTTATATTATTATTGTACACTAATTTTCAATTTATTTCAAGTACTTTGACAAAAAAATAACCTATTTTATTTGTTTAAATGTTGTTACCTCCAAAATACTGCAAAATAAGACAAATATCTTGTATTTAATCAACAATTTTTTAGAAAAAAATTAATTTTGTACTTAATTTATTCACAATTTTGTAGTATAATAATAGAAAGAATATTTTTAGACAAAATAATAACATAATCTGTAAATAATATAAAACCGACTTAATAAATATTAATTTCAGTAAAACAGAATGGAGAAATGGAATGAACAAGGAAGTTGAGATTTTAAAAAGTCTTTTTTTACATTCATCCGAAAATGTTTTTATATTAAATTATGAATTTCAGATTTTATGGAGCAATAAAGCTGACGCGGATGTTTTTTTCAGCGGTATTTCAGTAGGAGAGCTTTTCAGTAAGGAAGTTAAGCCTCTTAAAAGCGGAGAATATTTTATTGTATTTGACGGTCTTGAATTTATGTGCAGAATAATAAATTATGAAGAGCGGAATTTATACGTTATGCAGATGAGCGGAGACGACGTTATGTTTTCGTATATAAAATGCAACGTTGTCAAAGAATTCCTGACAAATCAGGCGGCCGCTGTAAGACAGGCGGTAACGGGAATAGCCTTTGCGGGGAATATGCTTCAGAAGGTTTTCGACGAGGAAAATATGCGGGATAGTAAAAAATATCTGGATATTACAATGGGCAATTGCTATAAGCTATTAAAATCTGTTCTGAACACAACGGAGCTTATCAGGTATACGGACAATACTTTAGAATACCGCAGAATCAATCTTACTACCGCTTTGGAGAGCTTTACCGGAATATGCCGCAATATACTAAAAGGTCAGATTGACGTGTTTTTAAAAATTCAGCCGGAGCTTTATATAAAAGCCGATCCTGAAAGACTTACAGCATGTCTTCTTTCCCTTACGGTTCTTGTTGGCCGTCATAATCCGGGCGCGGGATATATAAGATTCGACGCTGAAAGGCTGGGAGATTTTGTATCTGTAACCGTATCGTCCGATAATCCCGAGGATAAAACTGTCCATAAGGTTTTCAGTGAATTCAACAGGCTTTACGGAGAAGATTCGGTGGATTCGGACCTTTTTGTTGTAAAGCGGTTCTGCTGTACTTTCGGGGGAACTCTGTTCGTAGCCGAGGGAAAGGATAACGGAAGCAAAACCTATTCAATTAAATTTCCTTTCTGCCGCGCGGGCGAAAGCATTGCTGAATTCAGCTCGTCAGTCCTGTCGTATCATGAGGACAGATTTTCAAAATATCATATAGCTTTATCCGATATCGCTGAAATTTATTGAATAAATAATGATGAAAGCCGGCTGTCATTTCCAAGACAGCCGGCTTTTTATCGCGTTTTATTTTTAATCTATCCTTGTGAATCTGGGACGTCCCTCTGTAATTCCGGTAAACAGCGATTTCGGTCTTGCCCATATCCCGCCGTTTTCAAGAGACTTGTAGATAACAAGCTCTTCAAGGGTTTCGCTTTGCTTTGCCACGCAGACAATTTCATATTCTTTTCCTTTGTAATGGCGGTATTTGCCTCCGACTACTATTTCTGTTTCCTTGCACGAATCCTCGGCAGAAGCTATTGGTTCCTTATTAAGAATATTATCCTCTACAATAATCATTGAGGAGTAAGGCGGCATTTTAACTGAGGTCGCGCCATTCTCAACGCTTACCTGTCTGCCGCTCAATGCGTCTACCAGAGCGGTTCTGTTGGTGGAGAAGGAAAGCTCGTATTCCTTATCCTCAAGGTTCAGCGCTACAAAAACCTGTTGATCGTTTAATTCCTTTAAAAATAGCATCTGCTGATTTTTTATAAGAATAGTGAAATATTTTCCCGTTCTCAGAGCTGGAAATGCTTTATAAATTCTTCCAAGCTTAACAATGTGCTCATAAAGCCGCATATTTTTATCCGGTATATTGTCAAGGTCAAGGCATGGTCTAAGGTTATCGTCGGAGTTGTTTTCCTTTATGCCTTTGATTCCGAATTCTCCTCCGTAATATATAGAGGGAATGCCCGGCATGGAGTATAGCAATGTGTATACGTTATAAATATGCTCAGGATTTTGCAGCGTGCTTGCAATACGGTTTACATCGTGGTTATCGACAAAGTTATATAGGTTTAACCCGGGGTAAATAGCGTTGCTGCCTGACTGACGGTTTATAGAATAGTCTATCTCGAAATAGTTTTTAGTATTATGAGAGGAGTAAATTCCCTTGTAGCATTCGTAATTGGTAACGCTGTCCAGCATTTCCGGATTAGCCCAGCGCTTATAATCTCCGAAAATGATTTCTCCCATAAGCCAGAATTCAGGGTTTTTGCCTTTACAGAAGCTTCTTATTCTTTTAAAGAAATCAAACTCAATACAGTCGGCGGCGTCAAAGCGTATGCCGTCTATTTTGAATTCCTCTATCCAGTAGTTTACAGCGTCTATGAGATGATCGCATACGCCGGGATTTCTAAGATTGAGCTTTACAAGGTTATAATGACCGTTCCAGCCTTCATACCAAAAATCGTCTCCGCAGGGACTTTTTCCGTCGAAATTCAGATTCTGGAACCATCCGCAGTACTGTGAAGAAGATCCGTTCTGGCGAATGTCTTCAAACTGAGGATATCTTCTGCCTACATGGTTGAAAACTCCGTCAAGTATTATTTTTATGCCGTTATTGTGAAGCTGTTCGCAGATTCTTCTGAAAGAATCGTTATCGCCGAGCCGTCTGTCTATTTTTTTATAATCTATGGTGTCGTAGCCGTGTTCCGACGATTCAAAGACGGGGCCGAGATAAACTGCGTCAACGTTCATTTCTTTGAGATGAGGAATCCAGTCAAGCAGCTTGTCAAGCCGGTATTCGACAGGACCTCCTTCATTGATTTTCGGCGCTCCGCAGAAGCCGAGAGGGTATATGTGATATATTATCGCGTTGTCATACCAGTGATTGCTCATATTTATTTTCACCTTTCTTTTTATTTGGCTTCCAGATAATAGGTAGCCTCCATATCGGCCACGCTGAGTGCAAATGCGAGAGGAAACATTTCAAACGCGCTGCCTATGCTGTTTCTGTCCTCGTTTCCGGAAAACCCCATATGATATCTTATGGCGAAAGCCTCTTCTCTGGTAATTCTCATGAAGCCGGAAACTATGTAAACTGATTTTTCTCCGTGTCCGTAGGGCAGACGGTCGTTAATGGTATAATATGGAACCTTTTCCCATACTCCCTGCTCGTTTTTAGCGTTTCTGTAATCCACAGAATAAAAATTCATTTTACAAACGTCGTGCAGAAGCGATACCAAAGCGACGGTTTCCTCGCTGTAATCCATTCTGTAAAGCTCTTTTGCGCGCGGTCTCTGAAGATAATCCTTCAAGCAGTTATAGACGTTGATACTATGCTCGACAAGACCTCCGGCATATGAGCCGTGGAATCGGGTGCTGCAGGGAGCTTCAAAAAAATCGCTTTGATCCGATAAAAGATGATTCAAAAGCTTATCTGCGCCGGGACGGCTGATATTTTCCCGATAAATATTAATGAATTCTTCCTTTTTGTTTTCTGTCATACGGGTTATACTCCTGTTTTAAATTGTCAATTATTATTGTATCACATAACCGTCATGTTTTCAATGGGCGCAGTCCTTAAAATATATAGTAATAATTTATGCAGAATGTAACAAATAAATGTAAAAAAAGTGTTGACTATTAATTGGATTTGGTTTATCATATAAATATATGTATTCAGCCCCAAGGCTTACGTAAACGGAGGAATTATGAGTAAAAATAATATAACTGGACTTAAAGCTCTACTGCACGGAGCCGATTATAATCCCGAACAGTGGCTCGATATGCCCGAGATATTGGAGCGCGATATCGAATTAATGAAAAAGGCCGGTATAAACTGCGTTTCAGTCGGTATATTTTCATGGACTTCGCTTGAGCCTGAGGAGGGCGTCTATACCTTCGGTTGGCTTGAAAGCGTTATAAACCGGCTTTATGATAACGGAATTTATACTGTTCTTGCAACGCCTACCGGCGCAAAGCCCTCATGGATGGCAAAAAAATATCCTGAAATTCTCAGAGTGGAAAGCAGCCGCGTAAGAAATCTTCAGGGCGGAAGGCATAACCATTGTTATACCTCTCCGGTATTCCGCGAGAAGACAAGGCTGATTAATACCGAGCTTGCAAAGCGTTTTGCAAATCATCCTGCCGTAATTCTGTGGCACGTTTCCAACGAAATTCAGGGCGAATGCCATTGCGAGCTGTGTCAAGCGGAATTCAGAAAATGGCTGAAGAAAAAATACGGTAATATCGAAAGTTTGAATAAGCAGTGGTGGACCTGCTTCTGGAGTCATACCTATTCGGACTGGGAGGAAATCGAATCGCCCGCGCCGAACGGTGAAATATGCATTCACGGGCTTAATCTGGACTGGAAACGGTTCTGTACGGAGCAGACTGTTGATTTTTACAGGGAAGAAATAAGACCTCTAAAAAGTGAAAATCCCAAAATTCCCGCAACAATTAATATGATGGCGTATTATGACGGAATTGATTACTGGAAATTTGCGGATTTTATAGACATTGTTTCATGGGATTCCTACCCTATGTGGCATAACGGAGGAACTGATGATTCTGGAAACGCCATGTGGAACGCCTGCTGGCATGACGCTATGCGTTCAATGAAGCAGAAGCCGTTTCTTATGATGGAAAATACGCCGAGTACCGCAAACTGGTGCGGTGTTTCCCGTCATAAGCGTCCGGGAATGAATCTGCTTACCGCCGTTCAGGCTATAGCTCACGGCTCTGACAGCTGCCAGTATTTTCAATGGAGGCAGAGCAGAGGCTCGGCGGAGAAATTTCACAGTGCGGTCGTAGGTCACAACGGATCGGAAAAATCAAGAATTTTTCTTGAGGTTTGCAGAACGGGAAAAGCTTTGGAAAAGCTCGGAGATGTGCTGAATTCGGAGGTCATATCTGAAACTGCAATTATATACGATGTCGAAAATAAGTGGGCGATTGATGACGGAAAGGGACCCAGAAACGAAGGAATGGGCTATATTGATCAGATTTTACAGACCTACGGATCATTCTGGAAGCAGGGGGTACCCGTCGATGTTATAAACATGGACGCAAGCCTTGATAAATATAAGCTTGTATGCGTGCCTATGCCATATATGCTTAGGGGAAGCTTTGCCGAAAGACTGATGAAATTCGTTGAAAACGGCGGCGTCGCTGTTGTAACTTATTTCTGCGGTATGGCTGGTGAAACCGATCTTTGCTATCTGGGCGAAACTCCTGCCGCCGGTCTGTCGGATATGCTGGGAATTGTATTTGAAGATATTGACGGGCTTTATGATTATCAGAGAAATCATGTTTTATTTGACGGAAAAAGCGGTCTTGAGGGAGAATATGAAACGTCGAAGCTCTGTGAGATTATAAACGTTAAAGCCGCGGAGGTTCTCGGAAGGTATAAGGAGGATTTCTATGCGGGGTCCCCTGCGTTTACGGTAAACAGCTATGGAAAGGGACGCGCTTATTATCAGGCGACCTTTATGAATTCTGAATTTTCAGATAAATTTTATTCCGCGCTTTGCAAGGAGCTATGTATAAGAAAATGTCTTGAAGCCGATCTGCCGCACGGCGTTACAACCGGAATGAGAACGTCGGAGGACGGTACGGAATATATATTCATACAGAATTTTATGAATGAAACGCGGGAAATTATATTGCCGTATCCGCTTCGGGATCTTATAAGCGAAAATATCTACAGCGGCAAAACGGAGCTTCCGGCATACGCCGCAATGGTCTGCGTCAAGGCTTAGAGCTTTTATATATTTACAGGAGGAAAGTAATAAATGAAAATCAAAAAAATACTTGCCGTTATGGCTTCAGCGTTTATGATAAGCGCTGCGTTTTCGGGCTGCTCCGGCAAGGAGGACGGAAAATCCGCGGCTTCCGTGGATTATAAATGGAGCAATGTGGCAATAGGCGGCGGCGGCTATGTAACAGGTATGGAATACAGCAAGGCCGAAGAGGGACTTGCCTATGCAAGAACCGATATAGGCGGCGCTTACCGCTGGGTAGATTCAGAATCAAAATGGGTGGCTATAACTGATTTTCTGGGCTCTGAAGAATGGAATCTCATCGGAATAGAAAGTATCTGCGCCGATCCGGTGGATCCGAAAAGGGTTTATATTGCGGGCGGTACCTATATGGATACGTCAAACGGCGCAATATTCAGTTCTAACGATTACGGTGAAACATGGACAAGATTCGATCTGGAGTTCGGCTGCGGAGGAAACCAGTCCGGACGCGGCGTCGGCGAACGTCTTGCGGTTGATCCCAAGGACAATAAAAACGTTTATTTCGGAAGCAGGAGCAACGGCTTGTGGAAATCGTCTGATTACGGCAAAACATGGTCTGAGGTTACTTCCTTCCCTACAAAGGGTACCTATAATCAGGAAAGTGTGAATATGGGAATAATGTGGATTGAGTTTGATCCGAATTCTGACGATATGTATGCGGGTGTAGCCGAGATAAACGGACAGTGCATATATAAGTCGTCCGACAAGGGCGAAACATGGACGGCGCTGCCGGAAAATGAAAAGGGAATGTATCCTCTTCAGGCGGATATTTCCTCAAACGGCAAAATGTATATAACCTACAGCGACAACTGCGGTCCAAACCTTTCTCCGGAAAATGGAAAAGTATATGCTTATGATATGGCGGCAGGTACGTTTTCAGACATTACTCCCGCTTTGAACGATGGAAGATACGGCGGGTTCAGCGGGGTATCGGTTGACGCTCAGAATCCCGATACGGTCGTCGTTTCAACGGTAGGCTTCTGGAGCGATAAGGGAGATAATATTTACCGTACTACTGACGGCGGAGCAACGTGGTCGGCCTTCTTTGATACAAATAAAAATTATGTGATGGATACTTCTGAAGCTGACTGGCTGAAATGGGGCAACGACGAGGCTAAGCTTGGCTGGTGGACGTCCGATATCAATATAAATCCCTTTAATTCGGACGAGGTAATGTACGGAACCGGCGCGACGATTTATGCTACGGAAAATATTACCGCTTTGGGAACGGGTACTCCTGTAACTGTAAAGTTCCATGCTTACGGGCTTGAGGAAACTGCGGTTTATAAGATGGTTTCGCCTCCTGCGGGCGGTCCTCAGCTTTATTCTATAATGGGGGATCTGACCGGATTTTCACATCTTGACGTTACAAAGTGTCCGGACGATACTCGCTTTATGAAGGACGGCGATCCGTCGGATATTGACTGTTCATGGATTGATCCTAACAAGGCTGTAATGTGCGGAGATATGAACGGAAGTCTGAGATATACCACAGACGGCGGCGCGACATGGAACAAGTGCGCGGCTCTGCCTGAATCTGCTCAGGACGGAACTGTCGCAATGGCGGCGGACGGAAGCTCGTTTATATGGACTCCGGCTTCAAATACAGGAAAGCCTTACATAACATTCGATATGGGCGCGACATGGTATAATGTAGGCGGACTGGGCTACGGCTCGACAATTGTTGCCGACAGGGTAAATCCAAGCAAATATTATGCTGTCTGCGACGGAATGTTTTACATTTCCGAGGACGGCGGCAATAACTTTGCTTCAACCGGACAGATGGTAATGGAAAACGCTTCTATCGCCGTAACGGGAGATAAGGAAGGCGATGTCTGGGTTTACAATAACGGGCTTATCATGCATACTGAGGACGGCGGAAAGTCGTTTGAATCTATAAAAAATTTCAATTGCAGGGCAATGGGCTTCGGAGCGCCTGAAAAGGACGGCGAATATATGGTAATATATGCAATGGGTTCTACCGAAGAGCAGGGCGACGGTATTTACCGTTCCAAAGACAAGGGCAAGACATGGGAAAGAATAAACGATGAGCGCCATTTGTTCGGCAATCTTACCCTATCCATTACCGGAGACAGTGAAATATACGGCAGAGTCTATTTTGCGACAAACGGCCGCGGTATTGTAATGGGAGATATTGCTGAAAAATAAGCGTTTATTTTAATTCGTCCTGAGGATTAAGGACGTGGTTTTTGCCGGAAATTTTCTTGCCGCTTGGAGATTTCCGGCGCCATATATATAATCAAAAAAGGCGGCGGAATGGAGTTCATTATGAAATATTATATTGGTATTGATCTTGGAGGAACAAATATTGTAGCCGGAGTGGTGGACGAAAATTATAAAATTATTTCAAAGGCAAGTACAAAAACCAATCTGCCCAGGCCCGAAAAGGAAATTGCGGCCGACATGGCAAGGGTTTCGGTGCAGGCCGTAAAGGAAGCCGGTCTTGATATGAATCAGATTGAATGGGTTGGCATCGGTACTCCGGGCATAGCCAACAGTGAAAAAGGAATTATAGAATATTCCTGTAATCTCGGCTTTGACAATACTCCGATGGTCGATTATATCAAGGAATACATAGATAAGCCGGTATTTATTGAAAACGACGCTAATGCTGCGGCTTACGGCGAATATGTGGCCGGCGCTGCAAAGGGAGCTAAGAATGCAGTCTGCATAACGCTTGGAACCGGCGTTGGCGGCGGAATCATTATAGACGGCAGGATTTATTCAGGCTCAAACTTTGCCGGCGCTGAAATAGGACATACGGTTATCGAGGTAGACGGTCCCGAGTGCGCCTGCGGAAGAAGAGGCTGTTTTGAGGTTTTCTCTTCGGCGACAGGACTTATAAGAATGACCAAAGAAGCTATGGATAATGACAAGGATACGCTTATGCACAAGATAACTGCCGAGAGAAACGGCAAGGTTACGGCAAGAACGTCCTTTGACGCTATGAGAATGGGCGACAAAACCGCAAAGGCGGTAGTTGATAAATTCATAAAGTATCTTGCGGCCGGAATAACCAACACTATTAATATTTTCCAGCCCGACATTTTATGTATAGGCGGCGGCGTATGCAATGAGGGAGATCCGCTCCTTCTTCCGGTCAGGGCGCTTGTTAAAAAAGAGGTTTACACGAGAAATTCTCCGAAAAATACAGAAATAGTAATTGCAAAGCTCGGAAATGACGCCGGAATAATAGGAGCGGCTTTTCTTGGAATGGCAAAGTAATATTAAAAGCGGACTTCTTTTGAAGTCCGCTTTTATTTTATTAAGTTATTGTCCGTAAAGTGAACCGCTGTCTGTTGGGACGGTTTTATTTTTATAAGATTCGTATATTTTCTGTATATCCTCAGGACGCTGTCCGTTTTTTCCTTCGCTGTCCGGTTGGTCAGGCTCTCCGAAGGTCACGGAATAAAGATATATAACGCCGTCGTAATCATATTGACAGCTTACCGATACCTCGCTGAATTTCTCAAAATCCTTATCTGATTCAAACTTTACGCTGACTATTCCGAAGTTTCCGCTATTTGAAAATATGGATTTTGTATCAAGCTCTTCAGGATTATATTTTACGCTAAATTTGTACGGCATGTTTTTATTACCCGTAGAGCTTCTTTCTATAGACCTTTCCCCGTCTGTTTCAATAAGACGTAAGAGTATATCCCTGTATTTTTCATTGAGAGATTCGTATTCAAAGTCATCCCATGACGCGTCTGCGGTGTCCGGATAGTAAAAGGTTGCCCCGGAAATAACGGTAAGAGCGTTATTTCTGTAATATCTTATAGATCCGCTTGCGTCATATTCCATGAAGGCGCAGTCGTCGCCTAGTCTGGACGCTTCGGTAAGTACGTTTGCAGAATCGGCAGTTTTTGAAATCTGAATATAATAATCCTGTTCGGTACCGTTTTCGGAGATATAGCTTTTGAAATTGCCGTACGCTTTTTCATTTTCTTCACTATCGTTTCCGCATGAGCTTAAGCTGGCGATAAGCAAAGCCGTAAGCATTATTGAAATAAACTTTTTCATTTAAAAATCCTCGCAGTTGGTTATAGCTCCGGTCGGACATGCGTCGTAGCAGGTTCCGCAGCCGGTACATTTATTGTAATCTATAACCGCGTGAAAGTCAACCACCCTTATAGCTCCGCTCAGACATTTTTTCTCGCATATTTTACAGCCGATACAGCCGTTTGAGCATGCCTGCTTAGTTGCCTTGCCGTTATCCTTCGACGAGCATTTTACGTCGATGTGTTTTGCAACGGGTTTTATTGAAATAAGCCCGTTCGGACAGACCTTAACGCATTTTCCGCATGCTGCGCATACTCCGGTTACGTCTGCCACGCCGTCTACAATTTCTATTGCGCGCTCGTCGCAGACGCTTACGCAGTCGCCGTAGCCCAGGCAGCCGTAAGAACACGATTTTTCACCGCTGTAAAATCTCTTTGCCGCGGCGCAGCTTTGGATTCCGTCAAATTCAAATCTCTTTTTAACGGCTTCACAGTTCCCCCGGCAGTGTACCACAGCGGTTTCAGGTAGGACCTCCAACACCTCCGTTCCAAGGATCGAGCTGATTTTACGGCTTACCTCGGTTCCTCCGGGCTTGCACAGATTAGTGGGAGCGTTGCCGTTTACGATTGCGTTTGCATAGTCGGAGCAGCCCGCGTATCCGCACGCGCCGCAGTTTGCCTGAGGCAGGGAATCGCCTATCTTCTCTATTCTTTCGTCTGTTTTGACATAAAAGATTTTAGCGGCGGCTGTGAGTAGTATTCCGGCTGCAAGTCCGAGAACCGCAAAAATAATAACGGGTATTAAATATGTTGACATTGTTTACACCCCTTTCACTCAGCTTATCAGTCCCGAAAAAGCCATAAAGCTTAACGAGACGATTGAGGCGGCAATAAGCGTTGACGGAATTCCCTTGAAGGTTGCCGGTATGTCGGCGGTTTCAAGCCTGGAACGTACTCCTGAAAACAGGATAAGCGCGAGTGAAAAGCCCGCTCCGGCAAATACCGCGTTTACGACTGATTGCAGGAAAGTGTATCCGTTGTCGATATTCAGAAGGGTTACTCCGAGTACGGCGCAGTTAGTAGTTATAAGCGGCAGATAAACCCCTAGAGAATTATAAAGAGGAGGCATTACTTTTTTTAGAGCTATTTCAACTAATTGTACAAAAAGAGCTATTATGAGGATAAACGCAACGGTATTTAAGTATTCAAGCTTATTTGGAACTAAAACATGCCAGTAAACCGGATATGTAATAGCGGTCGCGCAGGTCATTACAAAAATAACCGCCGCACCCATTCCAAGGCTCGATGAAAGCTTTTTTGAAACGCCGAGAAAGGGACAGATACCCATAAACTTCGACAGCACGAAATTGTCGACGAATACCGCCGATATCATGATAACGAAAATTTCTTTCATTCTTCTCCTCCTTTTCTGCCGGAGCAGCTTGCGGCGTTAGGACAGCCCGCACAGCCTATTTTCTGCGGCGGCTTTCTTCCGGCAAGTTTATTGACAAGCGCAATAATAACGCCGAGCACGAAAAAACCGCCTGCTGACATTACAAATACGGACATAGGCTGGCTGATAAACGGCAATTCGATCCCCATCCATGATCCTGATCCGAAAATTTCTCTTATTGAACCCATTGCAAATAGCGCGAGAGTAAAGCCCAGTCCCATACCAAGACCGTCAAGAGCCGACGGTATAACCTTATTCTTACAGGCGAACATTTCTGCGCGTCCTAAAATAATGCAATTAACCGTAATAAGATTCAGAAACGTTCCGAGAGCGTCGTAAAGACTTGGTATAAAGCCGTGAAGCAGAAAGCTTATCAGCGTTACAAAGCCTGCTATGATAACTATGTAGCAGGGCAGTTTGACAGCCTTTGGAATTATCCTTTTCAGAAGAGAAATAACTATATTTGAGCCTACCAGAACAAAGGCGGTCGCAAGCCCCATTCCGATTCCGTTTACGGCCTGAGTTGTTACGGCGAGCGTCGGACACATTCCAAGAAGTCCCACAAGGGTAGGGTTTTCCTTTATAAGACCTTTGGTTAATTCTTTAAGATTACCCATTTAAAATTTCCTCCTTGTGTTCGTTATATGCCTTGAGAGCCTGATCGACGGCCGATTTCATACCGTTTGACGAATACGTTGCTCCGGTAATAACGCTGAAATCATAATCCGCTGAGGAAACGCCCTTGAACTGTTCCGTAAAGCTTTTGTCGTCCTGAACCTTGGTTCCGAGACCGGGAGTTTCGTCGATAGACAGAAAGCTTATTCCCTCGACGGCGCCCTGATTGTCGAATCCGATAAGAAGGTGAAGTCCTCCCTTTGCATAGCCGTCGACAGTTATTTCAAATATTATTCTGCCGTTTTCATCTTTGGTGACAGAATCTATTCCGTCTATACTTAAATCAACAGTCGTGTAATCCGCCTTGCCGAACGTGTCTGAAATGGATTTGCTGAATTTATCCTCCTGCGCCTGAACGATTTTGTCCTTAGTAGCCGCATTTGCCGCGACCAGCAGGGCGCAGACTATTGCCGATATAAGCATAAGGACGAGAGGAGGCATTATCTTTTCTTTCATTTTTCTCCGACCTCCTTTTTAGCTCCGAAGGGTTTAGTCATTGTAAATCTGTCAATATAAGGCGTAACTATATTCATGAGAAGTATTGAGAATGACACTCCCTCCGGGTAGCTGCCGAATTGTCTTATAAGAAACGTTATAAGACCGCAGCCTATTCCAAAAATAAGCTTTCCCTTGCCGGTAATCGGGGTGGTTACATAGTCGGTAGCCATGAAAAACGCTCCGAGGAGAAGTCCTCCGGCAAGCATATTGTAAATTACGTCGTTTCCGGCAACGAGGTCTAAGAGAGCCACGGTTCCGATAAAAGCGACAGGCGTTACGGGCGATATGATTCCTCTTATTATCAGGTAAACGCCGCCGATTATAAGAGCCAGCGCGCAGGTTTCTCCGATACAGCCGCCGACGTTTCCTAAGAATAGATCCTTATAGGAGGCGTCGCCTGTTACAAGGGGAGTTGCGCCGGTAACAATTTTACTGCTGCCGATTTTTACATAATCTGCCGAAACTGAAAGCGTTCCGTCGCTATTGTAGTATTTAGGCAGCGCCCATGTTGTCATATTTGAAGTAAACGACAGCATAAGAACGATTCTGCCCACGATTGCCGGATTGGCAAAATTTTGCCCCAGACCGCCGAAAAGCTGTTTTACTATTACAATTGCCACAAAGCAGCCGATCGTCGCCTGCCAGAACGGCAGCGTAACGGGCAGGTTGAGAGCAAGCAGAATTCCAGTCAAAACGGCGCTCATGTCGCCTATGGTCTGTTCCTTTTTCATTATAATCCGTGTTAATCCCTCAAATAAAACACAGGCCAGTATACATAATGCAATAAGCATTATCGCCCTCAGACCGAAATAATAGCCGGCAGAAATAACCGACGGCATAAGCGCCAGAATAACGCACAGCATAACTCTCTGAGTAGACATACTGCCTTTTGCATGAGGCGGAGGGGAGATTTTTAATATATTCAACGTTAGAATCTTCCTTTCTGTCAATTTCTTGGAATGAGCGCCTTAGCGAGCTGATTTGTTTCTGCAAGCTTGCGTCCTGCCGGACAGACGTATGTGCAGCAGCCGCAGTTCATGCATAAGGTAACTTTCAATGCTTTAAGCGTTTCTATGTCCCGTTTTCTGTATGCCTTTTCCATTTCAGCGGGCATTAGCCTGAAAGGACAGGCTCTTATGCACTTGCCGCAGCGAATGCAGTTTGTAACGGTCGGCTGGGAATATTTATTAAAAGCAAGAATAGCGTTAGTACCCTTTACCACGGGAGTTTCCGGATCATAAACGCAGGAACCCATCATAGGACCGCCTGCAATCAGCTTGCGGAGCTTTTCCGTATCGCATTGTGCAAAGGAAAGTATCTCTGAAAACGGTGTTCCTATCGGTGCGAAAATATTGCATGGTTTTCCGATAGTGTCCCCGTCTACTGTAATACGGCGTTTTACTATAGGCATGCCGGTTTTAAGATACTGGGATATCTGCGCCGCTGTTGAAACGTTAAGCACTACTGCGCCCGTATCTGACGGGAGCTGTCCTTCTTTAACGATACGTCCCGTTGTATTGTAAATTAATACCTTTTCTGCGCCCTGCGGGTAGCTGGAGGACAGAGACATAACGGATATATTTTTATAAGAGGCGGTTTTTTCAGTAAGTAGACTAATTGCGTCCGGCTTGTTATTTTCTATGCCGATTATTGTTTCTCTGATATTAAGATATTTCATAACGGTAAGTATACCGTCGACTATAGAATCGGGATCCTCGAGCATCTGGCGATGATCAGAGGTTATGTATGGCTCGCATTCAGCGGCGTTTATTATCAGGGTATCGACAGGCGTCTTCGGATTAAGCTTTATATGAGTGGGAAATCCGGCGCCTCCCAGTCCCGTTATACCGCTTTCCCTGAGAGCCTTTATAAATTCCTCTTTAGAGCTTACGGCAGGCGGGGCGATCTCTTCCGAAATTGTCTGTAACCCGTCGGTTTCTATAACGACGGCTTTGCATACGGCTCCGTTTACGAGAGTCGTTTCGGTTATTGATACGACCTTTCCCGAAACGGAAGAGTGGACCGGAACGGACATAAAGGCGTCGGTATCGCCGATTTTCTGCCCAACTGAAACTATATCCCCTGGTTTTACCTGCGGAACGCAGGCCGCGCCCATATTCATGAGCATTGGTATTGTGACCTTCGGCGGCAAGGGAATATCCGATGTCTGTGAGGACGACGTGCCCTTGCGGTGAGATAAACGTATTCCGTTTAGCTTTTTCATTAATTTCCTCCTTGTTTGTTATTGTCCCTTTGCATTGCGTTAAGCAGCAGCTTTAGAACAGCTCCTGTAACGGCTCCGGCAATACATCCGGAAATTATCATGACCGGACTGTAACCGAAAACAGCGGCTGTTTTCATGATTGCAGACGCCGCGCAGAGCTGACCGGCATTATGAGCCAGAGCTCCGGCAATACTTATAAGCATAAGGGAAGCTTCTGTTTTTCTGTAAAGCAGAAGCATTATTATATATGAAAGCGTACCGCCTGAAAGCGACATGAAAAAAGCGGTGACGCCTCTTGTCAATAAAACAAAAACAGATTTTAAAATACATATTGCAAAACCGTATTTCGCACCCTGTTCTGCCATTGAGTACATTACCGGAAGATTTGAAAAACCGGGCTTTACTCCAAGCGGAAGAGGTATCAGGCTTTCCGCAGCGGATATTCCGGCGGACAAAGCCAGAAGAAGTCCGCACAATGCGGTATTTCTGCTTTTCATGGTTATTCCTCCGCTTTAATTTCTATAATAAGTTTTTTCGGCAAACATACAATTTTTTCGCCGACCTTTGAGATATAACCGGTGTTTACGCATATTTTATCGGGACAATCGGCGCTTTTTACTCTTATTCTGCCGTTATTTATTTCAATAACGATACCTTCGGCTTCCTTTAACGTTATATCTCTGCCGCCGGATTCTGTCAGGCTAAGTTTCTCTGCTGTCTTTCCGTTTATTGTTATGACCGCGGTTCTGCCGCTTGGCGAAAAAAGCTTATATCCTGCAAAGCAGATTATTCCCGTTAAAAGGATCATGATTATTATTGCCGCGTCCCGTTTTCTGATAAGCCTTTTAGCGGCCGAACGTTTCATCATAAACCTCGTATTCAAGCCCTTCGCTGATATAGAGCTTTTTATTTTTATCAGCGGCGAATATCTTGAAATTATCTGAATTAAGATATTTTCCGATATTTTCGCTTCCGTCCAAAAATATCATTGTTGAAAGAAAGTCGGATTCAATGCCGCTGTCACAGAATACGGTAACGGTCGTAAGATCTGTTTCCGCAGGATAGCCGGTTTTCGGATCTATGATGTGGCAATAGGTTTTACCGTTAGCTTCGAAGTATCGTTCATAGCCGCCGGAAGTGGATAGAAATCCCTGATTAGTTTTGACCTCGGCGAGGAGTCCTCCTCCGGGATTTGTAATGCTTACGTCAAAGCGGCCGTCTCCGTAAAAAAGGACGGACGAGCCTGTTGATATATAAGTTTTTTTGCAGTCGTTTTCGTTTAAATAGGAAAGACACGCGTCAAGCGCCGCACCCTTGCCAACTGCGCCGAAATCAAGAGCGGCGTTGTTTTTTAAAGTTATATCATTTCCGTTTAGAATTATATTTTCCGTTCCTACAGAAGAAAGCGCGGTCGCAATATCATTTTCCGGCGGGACGGACGGGTTATCGCCGGTTATGTTCCAAAGGTCTGTGAGTCTGCCGATTGTAATATCGGTCAGCCCGCCGTAATCTCTGTTAAGTTCCAGAGTTTTACTGACCGTATTTCTCAGAATACCGGAGGCGTTTATGTAACCGTTTTCGTTAAGAAGAAAGGTTTCGCTTTTTTCATCATTGAAATCAAGTGAATCCTGATAATCTCTGAAAATTTCCGATATTTCCTCTGTGATATTGCTGCGGCTGCGGACGGAAACAAGAGTGTCCATCGCAAAAAAGTCTGATTTAAAATCATAATTTTCCTTTTTTTCGGAAAACGCTTTTTTGGATACGATTAAAACTGAGGCGAAAAATGCTGAAAAAGCGAGGACGGCGGCAGTTATTCCTGCGATTTTTTTAGAAATCATGAAAAACCTCTTTTTTTTTAGTTCTAAAAATGATATAATTAATAACCGGAATGAAAATTCAGCCGTTTTTGTTAAGGCAAGCAATTTTCTCTTCGTTCAATTTTATGAGAGATAAAAGAGAATGAGAATCGGGAAAGTTTTTGGAAAGCTCTGAAACGGTAATTTTCAAGGTGTTTTTTGAACATCGTTTCTTTAAATCGGCGCATTCCTTAGAAATAATGCAGTCGCTTAAAAATTCTGATTCTTCCGACGAGATCCTGAAAGCGTTCATATCATTTTCGGGATTTGAATTGTAAATTATACGGAGCAGCTTATATATACAGGCGTTTATATAACCTGCGGCGTTTTCGGTAGCTCCGTTTTCCTCGCAGAGACTGAGCAGTATATCCTCAGAGTCGTATATCATTTTCCGTATACCGTTTTTATCCGGAGAAATTTCGGAGGAAGAGCTCACCTGCTTTTGCGGAGACGGCGAGCGGCCGAGAAGATAATCGCAGGAAACGTGATAGTAGTCGGCTATTCTTGATAAAAATTCAAGTCCGCATTCTCTGATGCCTTTTTCGTAATGGGATAAAAGCGCCTGTGAAATTCCAAGGTCCGCCGCCGCCTGCTTCTGGCTTATTTTTCTTTCCTTACGTATAAGCGTAATTATCCGAGGAAAATCGGCGTTCATAAACATCCTCCGTTTCTTTTTGAAATTTATAAGTCATATTAAAATTATATAACAGACTGTATAAAAAAGTAAAGATGACATTTATAACATATTTCAGCGTACTTTATGCCGAAATTTGTAGAATCTATTAACGCAGCGAATTTGCGCCGCTTTTTTAGTGCATAATAACCAATATAAAAGGCGGTTGAGTGTCTGCAAAGGGATATTTTATCCTTATAGTAAAAAAGGAGATTGATAAATGAAGGGTTACAGATTAAGCATAGTAAGACACGGTCTTACATCTGCAAACGATTCGGGCGTATACATAGGAAGCAGATCTGATTATTCGCTCTCGCAGAAAGGAATAAGCCAGCTTGTCAATAAAACGGACGAATTTGATTATCCGAAGGTTCAGAGAGTATATTCAAGTCCAATGAAAAGATGTCTGGAAACAGCCGAAATACTTTTTCCTTACAGAGAGGTGCAGATCGTTGAAAATATAACAGAGCTTGATTTCGGCGAATTTGACGGAAAGAGTGTAAACGAGCTTATAGACAGAACGGATTATAAGGAATGGCTCAAAGGCGGAACTGACAAGCGTCCTCCCGGAGGAGAAAGTATGGAGGAGCTTTTGCTTAGGCTTTTCAAAGGAATGCATGAAATAATTACCGATATGATGGACGAGGAGCTTACTCACTGCGCCGTTGTTACTCATTCGGGAATCATAACCAATATGCTTTCCGCTTTCGGTCTTCCGAAGATAAGTCCCAAGGAGCTTGTCTGCGCTCCCGGAGAGGGTTTTGAAATTATAGTTACGGCTAAGATGTGGCAGCAGTCGCAGGCGTTTGAGATACTTGGGAAAATACCCTATTATAAGGAATGATTACATACCGTTTCTGACGGAAATTCAAACGTGTTCGGAGGACTAATATGAAAATATCGGAATACAGGCATATTGCCAGAAAAAATCTAAAGGGCTGTTACTGTGAAGCGTTTATAGTAACCGCGCTTTGTCTTTTCGTATATTTATCGTTTAAGGCTGCGGAGCTTCTGATGGCATATTTTTGGTCCGGATATGCCGGATCGCTGATTTCAGGACTTCTGAAGGCCGCTGTAACGGCGTTTTGCTTTTTGCTGACAACGCCGCTTCTTACCGGCGGTTTCTGGTGGTTTTTTCAGACGGCGTGCGGAGAGGATAACAGAAGTCTGCTGAAGCTTTATTCCGGGTTTCGTCTGAACTGCCGCGCGGCATTGCTTTACGCCGCTATGTGGATAAAAAGCTTTTTTTCTCTTTTTCCGACGGCCTTCTGCTGGACGGCCGCTTATGTTCTGCTTTACGGGAATACAGGTCTTAGCGAATCGTTTACCGTATTTGCGGCGTTTCAGTTTTTTATGCTGGGGATAGTCCTTATAGGACTTTATTTCAGCACGGCGGCTTCGATGGCGCTGGCTCCGTTTATGTTTATCGGCCATCCTGATAAAAATCCGCTTAAAGTGCTGAAAGAATCCTCTGTCTGTATGAAGGGTAAAAAGCTTGAGTTTATAAGGCTTATACTAAGCTTTGTTCCGGCTATGCTTCCCGTGGTTACTATACCCTTCGTGATACCGTCCGCCGTAATGGCGGCGGCGGTATTCGCGCAGAAAAATTCCTATACAGACATATCCGGAAGGGACGGTAATCATTTATGCCGTTAAAAACAGAGCTGAGCTTTATTTCTGAATATAATGCCGTTCTGAAGGATTTTCTTATTCATGACTGCGGGATTTCAAAACGGCTTTTGGCTAAGCTTAAAAGATGTGAAAACGGGATAACTGTAAACGGAGTTCAGTCGAAGGTTACGGTAAAAATAAAACCCGGCGACATAGTCGTTCTCCTTTCCAAAGACAGCGAAGGCTTTTTGGAGGGAAATTCCGAGCTTGACGTGCCTAAGGTTTTTGAAAATGAAAGTTTGGTAGTTTATGACAAACCTGTCGGTATGCCTGTCCATCCGTCGGTAAAGCATCAGGGAGACACTTTAGGAAACTGCTTTTCCGCGGATTATCCCGGCGTCAGATTCAGACCTGTCAACAGACTTGACAGGGATACCTCCGGACTTTGCGCCGCCGCTAAAAACCCGTATGCCGCCGCCGCGCTACAGCGCGGGATTGAAAAAATATATTATGCCGTAATACAGGGAAGTCTTAAAGACAGCGGAACAATTGATCTGCCAATAGCAAGGGAACGTGATTCTATCATCAGGAGAGTTGTCAGGCAGGACGGTCAGAGAGCGGTAACTCATTATAAGGCTATAGCCGGCAACTCTCGATTTACGCTTCTTGAAATAAAGCTTGAAACCGGCAGAACTCATCAGATAAGAGTACATTTTTCTCATATCGGTTATCCTTTAGCCGGCGACAGCCTTTATGGTGGAAGCGCCGAATTTATCCGTTATCAGGCGCTTCACTGCGGCGTTCTTACTTTTAAAGATCCCATGAGCGGCGAATACGTCAGGGTTGAATCCGAGCTTCGGGAAGATATGAAAAAGCTTATATTATAATTAACGGCCGTTAAAAAAGGGCTGAAAGGAGATTATCATGGAAAAAATAGCAAGTTTTCAGGTGGATCACAGAAAAATTAATGTGGGAATGTACATATCAAGAATAGACGGGGATATAGTTACCTATGATCTGAGAATGGTGAAGCCTAACGGGGGAGTTTATCTTAAGACACCGTCCATGCATACGATTGAACATCTTTTTGCTACCTATGCCAGGAGCTCTGAATTTAAAAAGGGCATTATATATGTAGGACCTATGGGCTGCCGTACAGGTTTTTATCTTCTTACAAGAGGACTTGCGCATGAGGCGGCTATTAAGCTTGTCAGGGACGCATATAAATTTATATCTGAATACGACGACAGGATACCGGGCTGTTCCGAGGAGGAATGCGGTAACTATAAGGAACATAATCTGGCAGACGCAAGAAAGGATGTTTTGCCGCTTCTGAACGCGCTGGAAAACTATACTGTCGAAATGCTGGATTATTCCTGGCATATGAAATAAATATTGACATGTATATTTGTGCAGACTGACGAAATATCGTCGACTTCTGGAAAATGTATACAAATCGACTTGCATTTTATTGTTTACTTGTTATAATAGCTTTGTAATGTTACTGAATTGTAACAATTGTAATTTTTTGTTACTGGTATCGAAAGGAGCTGTTATTATGAATCAGAAACGTCTTAATCAGGATATTGAGTACAAAGACGTTTGCCTGAAAGAAAACAATAAAAAGCGTCAGAAAAGAATATATGCATTTCTCATGAACTGCGCCGCACCGCTGCTGACTGTCATATTCCTTGCGGGAAGCGTTTGCTGGGCTGCTGAAATGCAGTACGGAGATTCAGTAGAATACGATAGCAATCCGGAAGCGGCGGCTGTGCTTTCTCCCAGAGGAGTTGTTGAAGGCGAAACCGGATTTGTTGAAACCAGACTTCCCGAAAGCGGAATAGCCGTAACTGAAAACATCGGCGCCGAACTGGTGGAGGCGTGCGGAGTATATATAGACGACGAATTTATCGGAGCGGTAGTCAGCCGGGATCATATAGAAGAGGAATTGGATCTTCTGCTTGAGGATTACCGCGAGGATGAAAATATAATTGAAGCTGATTACGCTGTTGAAACTGATCTCAAGCAGGGAGTATACCGTTCGGCCGCTCTAGTTTCTATGGAGGATATGACCGACTACCTTACCGGTGAAAAGGAGGTTGTTAAGGAGTATACTGCCGATGACGGCGATACCGCGGAAAAGCTTGCAGAAGACTTTGATATGTCGGTAGAGGATATAAAGGAGCTTAATCCGGAAATAGAAGACGGTTCTGAAGATCTGAAAGAAGGAGAATCTGTAAGAGTCAAGGAAACGGTGTCGGTTCTTCCGGTCAAGTATACCTGCGAGGTAACAGAAGAAGAAGAGCTTGATTATGAGATCCTTATGGCGGGAGGCTTTTACAGCGGAGACGACGCTGTAAAAGAAACCGGTGAAAAGGGAAAGCGGATAAGCCGTTACGAGGTGACTTATATAGACGGTGTAGAAGTTTCAAGAAAGCTTAAAGAGTCTGAAACGATACTTGAGCCGGTCGTTGAAACGTTTGAGGCGGAAGTCGACGATGAAGGCCTCTATACCGAGAGCATACCTGTTACCGCTTCTGAAGCTGCTACAGGCTCTTTTATCTGGCCGGTAAACGGCGGATATGTCAGCGATCCCTTCATGAGCGACAGAAGTCACAAGGGAATGGATATTGCCGCGGACAGCGGAACAGACATATATGCCGCGGACGGCGGAACGGTTATTGACGCAGGCTGGAACGACGGAGGATACGGAAACTATGTTATGATCGATCACGGAAACGGCTATGTTACACTTTACGGTCATGCAAGCGAGGTTTATGTTTCCGCCGGAGATATTGTTTCCGCGGGAGACGTTATTGCCGCTGTGGGAACAACCGGAGATTCAACCGGGAATCATTGTCATTTTGAAATAAGATATGACGGAGGCTATCTAAATCCGGCGTCATTTATCGGAGGATAGATATATAATTAATTAATTTAATTCGTTCACAAAAAGTTTACAATTTCAGTTACAAACCACTATTGCATTCATTTTGCGTTTATGGTATAATATACAAGCGTGATTGCAACAGATATGCGGTGAAGCGAAAGGTTGCCGGCGGTATGCCGGGTAATTTTCGTGGAGTATGTCCGATTTTAAACCGGGCGACTGAAATACTTGAGCACAGTTAGTGTCATTCTTAAAGCTTAAATAAGCTATAAGTCTGTAATTGTGTCCTGATAACAGTAACCCGAATCCGCATGGATTTCGGGTTTTTTTATTGTTAAGAGCAGGAAACACACGGGAGCGTGTGGTATTTCAATTCCGGCCCCCAATAATTACGACCTAAGGAGGCGAAAAAAAGTGGCAGTCAACGAAAAGATCAGAATCAAGATCAAGGGTTATGAACACGCTAAGGTGGACGCAGCCGCAGCAAAAATTGTCGAGGCGGCAAAGAGAAGCGGCGCAAGGGTATCAGGTCCTATTCCGCTCCCTACAAACAAAGAGGTTATAACAATCCTCAGAGCAGTTCACAAATACAAGTACAGTCGTGAGCAGTTTGAGATGAGAACGCATAAGAGACTTATTGATGTTATCAGACCGACAGCTAAGACTACGGACGCTCTTCAGAAGCTGGAAATTCCGGCAGGCGTGGACATCGTTATGGAGCTTAAGTAATAAGCTTACAAAAGCCCCTGATTCCGCAGAAAAACCGATGCGGAATGTGATGGCAAAAGCCATCGGTCATGTTGACGGAAGGGTCAACCAATAACCTAACAGGAGGAAAAATACATGAAAAAAGGTATTATCGGCAAGAAAATCGGTATGACGCAGATTTTCGACGAATCAGGAAAAGTTATTCCCGTAACAGTTGTTGAAGCCGGTCCTTGTGTTGTTGTTCAGAAGAAAACTGTTGAAAACGACGGTTACGCTGCTGTTCAGCTCGGATTCGGCGATGAAAAGGCTACGAGAGTGAACAAGCCGATTAAGGGACACTTCGACAAGGCGGACGCCGCCTATAAGAAGAACCTAAAGGAATTCAGACTTGAAGACTGCGAGTCAGTAAACGTGGGAGATATTCTCAAGGCTGATACGTTCGCCCCAGGCGATATGGTAGACGTCAGCGGAACAAGCAAGGGTAAAGGATTCCAGGGTACAATCAAGCGTCACAACAATTCAAGACTCAAGGAGACTCACGGTTCGGGTCCTGTTCACAGACATGCCGGATCAATGGGCGCATGCTCTTCCCCTTCAAGAATCTTCAAGGGCAAGGGAATGCCGGGACAGATGGGTAACGAAAAGGTTACTGTACAGAATCTTGAAATCGTAAAGGTTGACGCAGAAAATAATCTTATCGCGCTCAAGGGCGCAATTCCAGGTCCTAAGGGCGGAATTGTTTCCATAGTAGACAGTGTTAAGGCTTAAGGAAGGAGGAAGCATATATGTCAAAGGTTTCAGTTTTTGATATGGCGGGAAATCAGGTTGCAGAAACGGAGCTTTCCGACGCCGTATTCGGTATCGAACCAAACGAGGCTGTAATGCACGCTTCAGTTGTAAACTACCTTGCTAATCAGCGTCAGGGCACACAGTCCACACTGACACGTACAGAAGTTCGCGGCGGCGGCAGAAAGCCATGGAGACAGAAGGGTACCGGTCATGCAAGACAGGGTTCAATCCGTGCTCCTCAGTGGGTTCACGGCGGTATCGCTTTAGGCCCGAAGCCAAGAAGCTACAGATATACGCTTAATAAGAAGGTAAGAAGACTTGCTATGAAATCCGCTCTGTCTTCAAAGGTCAAGGAAGAAAATATTATTGTTCTGGACGCTTTGAACATGGACGGTTACAAAACTAAGACTATCGTTGAAATGCTCAAGTCGCTAAACGTTGACGGCAAGGCTCTCATTGTAACGGCTGAGGCGGATCAGAAGGTAGTAAAGAGCGCCGCTAATATACCAGGCGTTAAGACAGCCGCAGTAAACACTCTTAATGTTTACGACATTCTTAATCATGATAAGTTTATCGTTGTCAAGAACGCTGTCGGATTAATCGAGGAGGTGTACGCATAATGAAAGCACCGCAGGATATCATCCTCAGGCCGATCATAACCGAAAGAAGCATAGACATGCTTCCGAGCGGAAAATACACTTTCAAGGTTGCTAAGGATGCAAACAAGGTTGAGATAGCAAAGGCAGTAGAGCAGCTTTTCAGCGTTGAGGTGACTAAGGTCAACACAATGAACTGCAAGGGACGCGCAAAACGCGTAGGCAGATTTGAAGGCAAGAAGCCTGACTGGAAAAAGGCTATCGTTACAATAAATCAGGAACCTGATGACAAGAAGACCAAGTCATCTATCGAGTTCTTTGACGGCTTGTATTAATAGCTGTACAAGCTGAAAGGTATGGGAGTGATGCTCCCGCAAACAACGCATTTTAAGGAGTGAAAACAATGGCTATAAAAACCTACAAACCGACAACTCCTTCACGTCGTCAGATGACTTGTACTGACTATTCGGAATTGTCAAAGGTTGCTCCGGAGAAGAGTCTGCTCGAGCCTTTAAAGAAGAAATCAGGCAGAAACAGCTACGGAAGAATTACAGTCCGCCACAGAGGAGGCGGTTCAAGAAGAAAATATCGCGTTATTGATTTCAAGCGCGATAAGGATAATATGAACGCGACAGTTATGACTTTGGAATATGATCCTAATCGTTCCGCATTTATCGCTCTCGTTCAGTATGAGGACGGCGAGAAGAGATATATACTGGCTCCTAACGGCCTGAAGGTCGGAGATACGGTATGCTCAGGTCCGGACGCTGACATAAAGGCGGGAAACGCTCTTGAGATGGCTAATATTCCAGTGGGTACGTTTATTCACGCTATTGAGCTTTATCCGGGAAAAGGAGCGCAGATGGTGCGTTCGGCAGGCAATATGGGTCAGCTCATGGCTAAGGAAGGCAAATACGCGCTCGTAAGGCTTCCTTCTGGAGAACTCAGAAACGTACCGATTAACTGCAAAGCAACAATCGGACAGGTAAGCAATATCGACCATGAAAACGTAAATCTCGGTAAAGCCGGAAGAACACGTCATTTGGGTATCAGACCTACAGTCCGCGGTTCCGTTATGAACCCATGCGATCATCCGCACGGCGGCGGCGAGGGAAAATCTCCAATCGGACGTCCGGGACCTGTTACTCCTTGGGGCAAGCCGGCGCTCGGCTATAAAACCCGTAAGAAGCATAACCGTTCTGATAAGTTTATTGTAAAACGCAGAAACGGCAAATAAGCTGAAAGGAGGAACTGATTAATGAGCAGAAGCATTAAAAAGGGCCCTTTCGTTCAGGAGGCTCTTTATAAAAAGGTCGTGGCTATGAACGAAGCAGGCGAAAAGAAGGTTCTCAAAACCTGGAGCAGAACCTCAACTATTTTCCCTGAATTTGTCGGTCACACATTTGCAGTTCATGACGGACGCAAGCACGTTCCGGTTTATGTTACGGAAGATATGGTAGGTCATAAGCTCGGAGAGTTTGCCCCTACCAGAACATATAGGGGACACGCCGGTTCTAAGACTACTAATAACGGCAAGAAATAGCGGAAGGAGGAGTTCAAATGGAAGCTAGAGCATATCTGAGAAACGCTCGAATCGCACCAAGAAAGGTTCAGGTTGTTCTTGATCTTATCAGAAATAAGCCTGTTGACGTTGCACTTGCTACTCTCAATTATACACCAAAGGCTGCATGTGAAATACTTGAAAAGCTTTTGAAATCCGCTATTGCAAACGCAGAAAACAATCACAGCATGAATAAGGACGACCTTTATGTTGCGGAGTGTTTTGTTTGCCCGGGTCCGATAATGAAGAGAATCATGCCAAGAGCACAGGGCAGAGCATACAGAATTTTGAAGAGAACATCACATGTTACAATTGTTCTTAAAGAAAAAGAATAATCCCAAGGAGGAGAAATAATGGGCCAGAAAGTTAATCCGCACGGCTTGCGTGTCGGCGTTATTAAGGATTGGGATTCCCGCTGGTTTGCGAATAAGTCAACTTTCGGCGACACTCTTGTTGAAGATTACAACGTTCGTAACTATATTAAGAAGAGCTTGTACGCAGCAGGTGTTCCAAAGATTGAGATCGAAAGATTCGCTGAAGATAAAGTAAGAATCCACATTCACTGTGCAAAGCCCGGTATAGTAATCGGAAGAGGCGGCACAGAAATAGAAAAGCTCCGTCAGAAGCTTGAAAAGATGATGGGCAAGCAGGTTGCTGTGAACATCGTTGAAGTAAAGAATCCTGATATTAATTCTCAGCTTGTTGCTGAAAAAATTGCGCTTGATCTCGAAAACAGAGTTTCGTTCAGACGTACGATGAAGCAGGCGATCGGCAGAGCTATGCGTCTGGGAGCAAAGGGAATCAAGGTTATGGTATCAGGTCGTCTGGGCGGCGCTGAAATCGCAAGAAGCGAAACCTATCACGAGGGAACAATTCCTCTTCAGACCATAAGAGCAGATATTGACTACGGTACCGCCGAGGCGCATACTACCTACGGCAGACTCGGAGTTAAGGTTTGGATCTATAAGGGCGAGGTTTTAAAGGGCGAAACAGCCGCTAAGCCGGAAGAATCAAGAAGAGGCGGAAGAGATAACAGAAGACGCGGCAATCAAAGACGTGATAATAAAGTCAGAGAAGCGAAAAATGAAGGAGGTAACCAGTAATGCTACTTCCAAAAAGAGTAAAATACCGTCGAGTACACAGAGGCCGTATGACGGGAAAGGCCACAAGAGGCAATAAGGTAAGCTACGGTGAATTCGGTCTTCAGGCGCTTGAACCTGCATGGATAACTTCAAATCAGATTGAATCCGCCCGTATAGCTATGACGCGTTACATCAAGCGTGGCGGTCAGGTATGGATTAAGATATTCCCTGATAAGCCGGTAACCAAGAAGCCGGCCGGCACCAGAATGGGTTCCGGTAAAGGCGCTCCCGAATACTGGGTTGCAGTTGTTAAGCCGGGCAGGGTTATGTTTGAGATTTCCGGAGTTCCGGAGGAGGCAGCAAGAGAGGCTATGCGTCTTGCAATGCACAAGCTTCCTATAAAGTGTAAATTTGTTGCAAAAGAAGAGCAAGGAGGGGAGCAGTAATGAAGGCGTCTGAAATCAGAGATATGTCGGTAGAAGAAATGAACGAAAAGCTGACCGGCTTAAAAGAAGAACTTTTTGCGCTCCGCTTTCAGCTTGCTGTAAACCAGCTTGACAATACTGCACGCTTAAAGGCTGTTAAAAAGGATATCGCAAGAATCAAGACAGTTATGCGCGAGGCTGAAATCAAGTCGGGCGTAAGTCAGTAAGAAAGGGAGGATTTAGCTATGTCTGAGAGAAACCTTAGAAAAACAAGGGTTGGTAAAGTTGTAAGCGACAAGATGGACAAAACTATCGTTGTTGCTATCGCTGACAATGTTAAACACCCGCTTTACAAGAAGATTATCAAGCGCACCGTAAAGCTTAAGGCGCATGATGAAAACAACGAATGCCGCATCGGCGATCGTGTTGAGGTAATGGAAACGCGTCCTTTGTCAAAGGATAAGAGATGGCGCGTTACAAATATAATTGAAAAAGCTAAGTAATTTATTAATAGACGAGGAAGCGGTTTTAATTGATGCGCTTCTGAAAGGAGGAACTCGCTGTGATACAAATGCAGTCTTATATGAAGGTTGCTGATAACACCGGAGCTAAAGAGCTTATGTGTATCAGAGTTCTGGGCGGCACACGCAGAAGATATGCAAATATCGGTGACGTGGTGGTGGCTTCCGTAAAGAAAGCAACACCCGGCGGCGTTGTTAAGAAGGGCGACGTTGTAAAGGCGGTTATCGTTCGTTCAGCAAAGGGCCTGAGGAGAGAAGACGGCACATATATTCGTTTCGACGAAAATGCAGCTGTTATCATTAAGGAAGATAAGAACCCAAAGGGTACGCGTATATTCGGACCTGTAGCAAGAGAGCTCCGCGACAAGGACTATATGAAGATATTGAGCCTTGCGCCGGAAGTATTATAATGGAGGTGTCATGATGAGCAAGTTACACGTTAAAACAGGTGACACAGTCGTTTTGCTGACAGGTGATTACAAGGATAAATTCGAGGATAAGGGCAAGAGAAAGACCGGTAAGGTTTTAGAGGTAAGCCCGAAGGAAAACAAGGTAATCGTTGAGGGAATCAACATGATTACAAAGCATATGAAGCCAAACAGAATGGGACAGTCCGGCAGCCTCATCAGAGCCGAGTCTCCTATTTACGCTTCAAAGGTTCAGCTTGTGTGTCCAAAATGCGGCAAGCCGACAAGAGTCGGTCACGGCTTTGAAGTAAAGACAAATGCTGCCGGTGAAGAAAAGAAAACGCCGGTAAGAATCTGCAAGAAGTGCGGACACAATTTCTAATAGAAGGAGAAACGACATGGCAAGATTAAAAGAATATTATGTTGATACCGTAGCTCCTGCTTTGATGAAGAAATTCAACTACAAGAGTGTTATGGAGATTCCGAAGCTCGATAAGGTTGTTATCAATGTCGGCGCCGGCGAGGCAATTTCAAACTCAAAGGTTATAGACGCAATTATGAACGACCTTATGCAGATTACAGGCCAGAAGCCGATAATTTGCAGGGCTAAGAAATCCGTTGCTAACTTCAAGCTCCGCGAGGGTATGCCGATCGGCGTTAAGGTTACGTTGAGAAGAGAGAATATGTATGAATTCGTTGATAAGCTTTTCAATGTGGCGTTTCCTCGCGTAAGGGATTTCAGAGGTATTAACCCCAACTCTTTTGACGGCAAGGGCAATTATTCAACCGGTATCAAGGAACAGCTTATTTTCCCTGAAATCGAGTATGATAAGATCGACAAAGTAAGAGGAATGGATATAAATTTCATCACAACAGCTAAGACTGATGAAGAAGCAAAAGAGCTGCTCGAAATGCTGGGCGCACCGTTTGCTAAGTAATTAGGGAGGATTATTCAAATGGCAAAAAAAGCGATGATTAATAAGCAGCAGAGAACTCCCAAGTATTCCACCAGAGCTTATAACAGATGCAAAATCTGCGGCAGACCTCACGCATATCTGAGAAAATTCGGTATATGCCGTATCTGCTTCAGAGAGTTGGCTCACAAGGGACAGATCCCTGGTGTAAGAAAGTCAAGCTGGTAAAAATACAAAGGAGGTCATTGGCATGCAGATTACTGATACAATAGCAGATTTACTGACAAGAATTCGTAATGCGAGTTCCGCAAAGCACGCCACGGTTGACGTTCCTGCTTCAAATGTTAAGAAAGCTATCGCGCAGATCCTTGTTGACGAGGGTTATGTAAAGAGCTTTCAGCTCATTGAAGACGGTAAGCAGGGTATAATAAGAATCACTCTTAAATATACGGACGGCAAGTCGCCTGTTATAACCGGTCTTCGCAGGGTTTCAAAACCGGGTTTACGTATTTATTCAAGTTGTGAGGATATGCCTAAGGTAAGAAAGGGATTGGGAATCGCAATCGTTTCTACTTCAAAGGGAATCATGACAGATAAGAAGGCTCGTGAACTTAACGTTGGCGGCGAGCTGTTAGCATTCGTTTGGTAAGGAGGACAGGGAAATGTCACGTATAGGAAAAATGCCGATTAGTGTCCCTGCCGGCGTTGATGTAAAAATTGACAGCAACGTTGTTACCGTAAAGGGTCCTAAGGGCACGCTCACTAAGGAATTTTCAAGCTCAATGATTATTGAGCTGAAGGACGGAGTTATTACAGTTGCCCGTCCGAATGATTTAAAAATTAACAAGAGTCTTCACGGTCTGACAAGAACGCTTATAGCTAATATGGTTGAAGGCGTATCCAACGGATACTCGAAGAATCTTGAAATCGAGGGCGTAGGTTACCGTGCCGCAAAGCAGGGTAAGAATCTGGTTATGAACCTCGGATTTTCTCATCAGGTAATAATGCCTGAAATCGAGGGCATTACAATAGACGTTCCGCAGCCTAATAAAATAGTTATAAACGGAATAGATAAGCAGGCTGTAGGACAGTTTGCGGCTGAAGTCCGTGAAAAGCGTCCGCCTGAGCCGTATAAGGGCAAGGGAATCAGATATGCCGGCGAGCGTATCATCCGCAAGGAAGGTAAGGCCGGTAAGGGCAAGAAGTAATAAAGGAGTGAATTTGCAATGATAAAAAAGGCTGATACAAAAAAGGCCAGAGCAAAAAGACATACCAGAGTCCGTGGCAAGATTTCCGGTACTCCTGAACGTCCTCGTCTGAATGTATTCCGTTCTGCAAAGCACATTTATGCTCAGATTATCGACGATGTAAACGGAGTTACGCTTGCTTCCGCTTCAAGCATGGATAAGGAATTTGAAGGAAACGGCGGAAATACCGAGGGCGCGCGCAAGGTCGGAGCAATGGTTGCGAAGCGTGCAGCCGAAAAGGGAATCGCAGAGGTCGTATTCGACAGAGGCGGCTTCCTTTATCACGGAAGAGTAAAAGAGCTTGCTGAAGGAGCTCGTGAAAACGGACTGAAGTTCTAAGAAGGAGGTAATACTTTTGGCTAATATAGACGCTAAAGCATTGGAGCTTTCCGAAAAGGTTGTTTCCATTAACAGAGTTTCAAAAACTGTTAAGGGCGGACGTATTCTTAAGTTCGCAGCTCTTGTAGTAGTAGGCGACGGAAACGGCACAGTAGGCTTTGGTCTGGGAAAATCAGGCGAAGTTCCTGACGCTATCCGCAAGGGTATCGAAGACGCTAAGAAGAATCTTGTAAAGGTTCCTATGTATGGTACGACAATTCCGCACGAAATCGTAGGCGAATTCGGCGCCGGAAGAGTGCTTATGAAGCCTGCCGCTCCCGGTACGGGCGTTATCGCGGGCGGTCCTGTTCGTGCCGTTATTGAAATGGCGGGTATCAAGGATATCAGAACAAAATCCCTGCGCTCAAACAATCCGTGCAACGTTGTAAGAGCAACAATCAACGGTCTTACATCATGCATGACAGCAAAGGAAGTTGCCGCTAAGAGAGGCAAATCCATCAAGGAAATTTTAGGTTAAGGAGAGAGCAGAAATGGCAAAGCAGATTAAGCTTGTAAAGAGCCTTATTGGAAGAAAAGACGATCAGATCGCTACTGCTCATTCGCTTGGACTTAAAAAGATAGGTCAGGTTTCAATTCAGCCTGATAATGAGCAGACAAAGGGTAAAATCAATAAAATTTCTCACCTCGTGGAGGTTAAGGACGCATAAGCAAGGAGGTGCATCACGATGAAGTTACACGAATTATCACCGGCACCGGGTTCTGTTTCAAAGCGCAAGCGCGTTGGAAGAGGCCATGGTTCAGGTAACGGCAAAACAGCCGGAAAAGGTCACAAGGGACAGAACGCTCGTTCAGGCGGCGGCGTTAGGATAGGTTTCGAAGGCGGACAGATGCCTTTGACAAGAAGAATCCCTAAGAGAGGCTTTAACAATATATTTGCAAAGAAATATTCTATCGTTAATGTTTCAGATCTCAGCAAATTTGTTGACGGAACTGTTGTTGACACAGAAATGTTGATCGCTTCAGGTCTTGTTAAAAAGGAATACGACGGGGTAAAGATCCTTGGAAACGGCGATCTTACGTCTAAGATTACTGTAAAGGCTGCTAAATTCTCAAAGAGCGCAATCGAAAAAATTGAAAAGGCTGGCGGGAAAGCAGAGGTGATTTAATGTGTTCGAAACAATAAGAAACGCATGGAAAGTTGCGGAAATTCGTAAAAAGCTTTTGTTCACATTACTCATCATTATAATATTCAGATTCGGAAGCGCATTGACAGTTCCGTTTCTGGAGCTTTCAAAAGTTCAGTCATGGATGGATCAGAACGCCACAGGCGGTAACTTCCTTGAATATCTGAACGTTCTTACCGGCGGCGCGCTGTCTAAGGCGACGATTTTCTCATTGTCGATAACGCCTTATATCAACGCTTCGATCATTATGCAGCTTCTGACATATGCTATTCCGCCGTTGGAAAGACTTCAGAGCGAGGGCGAGGAGGGACGCAAGCGTATCAATCAGATAACCGCTATCGTTTCACTGGGACTCTCAATATTCATGTCTATCGCTTATTATTTTACCTTGAAAAACATGGGAGCAGTTGAATATACCGAAGGCTTCCAGGGCGTTTTCGCTGCGGTGGTTATATCGGCTTGCTTCGTTGCCGGAGCAATGCTGGTTGTTTGGATGGGAAACAGAATCAATGATAAGGGTATCGGTAACGGTATCTCAATGATTCTTTTCGCCGGTATCGTTGCAAGATTTCCGACTGATGTCGGAACCCTTGTTTCACTTACTAAGGAAACCCCTTCCAAGTATCTATTCGTTTCGATTGCAATTGCAATAGTATTTATTGTTATGATCGGATTCGTAGTATTCATGAACGAATCTGAAAGAAGGATTCCGATTCAGTATGCAAAGAGAGTTGTCGGAAGAAAGCAGTACGGCGGTCAGAGCACTCACATTCCTGTAAAGGTATGCATGAGCGGCGTTATGCCGATTATCTTCGCTATGGCTTTCATGTCGCTTCCGAGCACAATAGGTATGTTTAAAGCGCCGTATGCAAATCCTGAAGGATTCTGGCAGAACTTTTACAATGGATTCCTCAATTTTTTTAGTACGCAATCATTTTCATATGCTATTCTCTATTTCATTTTGATTATCGCGTTCAACTATTTTTACGTTTCAATGCAGTATAATCCTATAGAAATAGCTAACCAATTAAGACAGAATAACGGCGGCATACCGGGAATAAGACCGGGCAAGCCGACATCTGATTATATTCAGAGAGTTTTGTCAAAGATTACATTAGTCGGAGCCTTTTTCCTTGGTATAATCGCGATCTTCCCGATATTCCTCGGAATGGCTGACGAAAACCTAAGAAGCCTTTCAATGGGCGGTACAACGATGCTTATCGTGGTAAGCGTTGCGCTTGAAACGGTTCGTACACTTGAATCACAGTTGATGATGCGTCATCACAAGGGATTCCTTGAATAAGAGGAGGTCAAAGATGAATCTAATTTTGTTGGGTGCTCCGGGTGCCGGAAAGGGAACGCAGGCTGAGGTTATTTCTGAAGCTAAAAAAATCCCTCAGATCTCGACTGGAAATATTCTGAGAGAAGCTGTTAAAAACGGTACGGAATACGGTCTTAAAGCAAAGGCCGCTATGGAGAGCGGTTCACTGGTTTCCGACGACGTAGTTATCGGAATTTTAAAGGACAGAATCGCTGAGGACGACTGCAAAAACGGTTTTATCCTTGACGGTTTCCCGAGAACTGTTCCGCAGGCGGAGGCTCTCGAGGCTATGGGCGTTAAAATTGACAAGGTAATCGAGATATTTGTTCCGGATGAAACAATCCAGAAAAGGCTTTCAGGAAGAAGAGTATGCGAAGACTGCGGCGCGTCGTATCATACTGAATTCAAGCCCTCAAAGGCAGAAGGAAAATGTGATAAATGCGGCGGTAACACAGTATTGCGCAAGGATGATCATCCTGATACGGTTATCGAGCGTTTAAAGGTATATCATGAGCAGACCGCGCCTCTTAAGGATTTTTATGAAAAACGCGGAAAGCTTGAAACCGTCGTAGGCCAAGAGGATGTTGCCGATACCTCTAAGCTGACGCTGAAAGCTGTTGAGGCATGATATGGTTAGCATAAAATCCAGCACTGATTTAGCTAAAATGCGGGAGGCCGGTCAAATAGCCGGCAGAGCGCTGAAGCTGGCCGGCGAATCTATAAAGGCAGGCATGACTACAAAGGCGCTTGATAAAATAATCCATGATTTTATAGTCGGCTGCGGAGCCATACCGTCGTTTTTAAATTACGGCGGATTTCCGGGCAGCGCCTGCATATCAATTAATAACGAGGTTATTCACGGTATTCCGAGTCATAAAAAGCGAATTGCCGAAGGCGACATAGTAAGCGTCGACGTTGGAGCGTTTTATAACGGTTTTCACGGAGACACTTGCGCTACGTTTGCAGTTGGAAAAATATCGGAAGAAGCTAAAGAGCTTTTGAAGGTTACGGAGGAAAGTCTGTACGAGGGTATCAGGGCTGCTCAGGTCGGCGCAAGACTGGGCGATGTTGGTCACGCAGTCGAAGAATACTGTTCGTCAAGAGGCTATGGAATCGTAAGAAATTACTGCGGACACGGAATAGGCAGAGATCTTCATGAATCGCCTGAGGTTCCGAATTACGGAAAGGAAGGGCATGGACAAAGACTTGTTGCCGGAATGACATTTTGTATAGAGCCTATGATAAATCAGAAAGGCGACGGAATAAAGGTACTCAGGGACGGATGGACTGTTATAACGGAAAGCGGATCTCTTTCGGCTCATTTTGAGCATGCTATTGCGGTAACGCCTTCAGGACCGGTTATCCTGACGCAGCCCTGACGAGGACGGCGAAGTGGATATACAAAAGGGAAGAATCGTAAAAGCGTCGGCGGGAAGAGACGGCGGGAGATATTTTGCAGTAGTCGGTGAAAAGGACGGATTTATCCTTATAGCAGACGGTAAGACCCGCAAGCTGAGTTCGCCGAAACGTAAAAATATCAGACATCTGAAATTCACCGATAAAATAATCGGATTGAATGATATAACCGATAAAGAGCTTAGAAATGTGCTGCGCGTTTATGCCGGCACACCGTAACCTGTATGGGGAGGTAGTTTATTTTGTCTAAGGAAGATCTAATTGAATTAGAGGGTATCGTTGAGGAAGCTTTGCCGAACGCTAATTTCAGGGTGAAGCTGCCTAACGGTCATGTAATTCTCGGGCATGTATCAGGAAAGCTGAGAATGAACTATATAAGAATCGTTCCCGGCGATAAGGTAACGGTTGAAATGTCGCCTTATGACCTGACTAAAGGCAGAATCACTTGGAGAGCCAAGTAATCGGCTCATGAAACCTGAGGCGTTGTGAAAATAATGCTTCTGTAATCTATCAAGGAGGTATTTTCAATGAAAGTCAGACCTTCAGTTAAACCTATTTGCGAAAAGTGCAAGGTTATTAAACGCAAGGGAAAAATAATGGTAATTTGCGAAAATCCAAAGCATAAACAGCGTCAGGGATAATTAAATCCTGACATCTTATTAACGGAGGTGCTATTTATTAATGGCAAGAATTTCTGGTGTTGACCTGCCGAAGGATAAGAGAGTTGAAATCGGCTTGACTTATATTTACGGCATCGGTCGTCAGACTGCTGTAACAATTCTTAAGGAAACAGGAGTTAATCCTGACACAAGAGTTAAGGATTTATCAGAAGAAGACGTAGCTAAGCTGCGTGATTATATTGACAGAAACTGCAATGTTGAGGGCGATCTCAGAAGAGAAGTTGCGCTCAATATCAAAAGACTTGTGGAAATCGGCTGCTACCGCGGCGTTCGTCACCGTAAGGGTCTGCCTGTAAGAGGACAGAGAACAAAGACTAACGCCAGAACACGTAAAGGTCCGGCTAAGACGATTGCAAACAAGAAGAAGTAAGGAGGACATGAACAATGGCACAGCAGAAACCTAAAAAAGTTGCTATCAGACGACGCAGAGAGCGTAAAAACATTGAAAGCGGCGCTGTTCATATTCAGTCCACATTCAATAATACGATTGTAACTATTACAGATACGCAGGGAAATGCTATCTCATGGGCAAGCGCCGGCGGACTTGGCTTCAGAGGCTCAAGAAAATCTACGCCGTTTGCAGCACAGACGGCGGCGGAAACGGCTGCTAAGGCAGCTATGGAGCATGGTCTGAAGATCGTTGAAGTATACGTTAAGGGCCCTGGCTCAGGCAGAGAAGCAGCAATAAGAGCTTTGCAGACTGTCGGTCTGGAAGTAAAAATGATCAAAGACGTTACCCCTATTCCGCATAACGGATGCCGTCCTCCAAAGAGAAGACGTGTCTAATTTACAGGAGGTGTAAACAAATTGGCTATTAACAGAGAACCAATTCTCAAAAGATGCAGATATCTTGGAATCAGCCCGGCAGTTATGGGTATTTCCAAGGAAAGTAACCGTAACCCTAATGCAAATAAGAGAAAGAAAGTTTCAGAATACGGAATGCAGCTCAAGGAAAAGCAGAAGCTTAAGTTCATATACGGCGTTCTGGAAAAGCCTTTTTATCACTATTTCGAAATTGCTGAAAAAATGGAAGGCAAGGCCGGTGAAAACCTTATCACAATTCTTGAATCAAGACTTGATAACGTAGTTTTCAGAATGGGCCTCGCTCTGACAAGAAGAGAAGCAAGACAGCTCGTTACTCACGGTCATTTCAATGTAAACGGCCAGCGCGTTGATATTCCGTCATACAGAGTAAAGGTCGGAGACGTTATTGAGCTTGGCGAAAACAGCAAGAAGAGTGACAAGTTCAAGGAAATCGCCGAAGGAACAAAGGGCAGAGTAATCCCTCTCTGGCTTGAGGCTAACAAGGAGGCTGCGTCAGCAAAGGTTGTACGTATGCCTGTCAAGGATGATCTTGACTATGAGGTTGACGAAACATTTATCGTCGAGCTTTATTCCAAATAATAATATACTTATTATTAGCCTGTTGATTATTGTAGAGATAAAAAGTGATTGCGAAATAGGAGGGTTCTTATGCTTGAAAAAATCGTAAAGCCGGAAATTGATACTGTTGAGCTGAAGAGCGACGGCAAGTACGGTAAATTCGTTTTGGCTCCGCTGGAACGCGGATACGGCATTACACTTGGCAACAGTTTAAGACGTGTATTGCTCTCCTCACTGCCCGGCGTTGCAGTTAATGCTGTCAAAATAGACGGAGTGCACCATGAATTGTCTACAATTCCCGGTGTAAAGGAGGATGTAACAGAAATCATCCTTGCAATAAAGGGACTTACAGCCAAGCTTTACGGCGACGGTCCTAAGGTCGTTTATATTGAAGCCGAAGGCGAATGTGAAGTAACTGCCGGTGATATCAAAACAGACTCTGAGGTCAATATTCTTGATCCGGGAATGCATATCGCAACTCTCGGCAAGGACGCGAAGCTTTATATGGAAATAACTATTGACAGAGGCAGAGGCTATGTTTCTGCTGAACGCAACAAGCAGCAAATGGGCGGTAATATGCCTATTGACGTTATTGCGGTCGATAGTATCTATACTCCTGTTTTGAAGGTAAATTACAAGGTCGAAGACACACGTCTGGGTCAGGTAACTGATTTTGATAAGCTGACGATTGAGGTCTGGACTGACGGAACGATCTCGGCAAAGGAAGCTTTATCACAGGCAGCCAATCTCCTCAACGAGCATCTGAAGCTTTTTGTCGATTTGTCTGAAGAGGCGAATATCGCGGAAGTTCTTGTGGAACAGGATGACAAAGGAAAAGAAAAAATCCTGGAGATGACCATTGAGGAACTTGACTTATCGGTGCGTTCCTTCAATTGTCTGAAGCGCGCCGGAATTAATACCGTTGACGACTTGATCAACAAGTCGGAAGAAGAAATGATGAAGGTTAGAAACCTTGGTAAAAAATCCTTTGATGAGGTTAAAGAAAAGCTTCAATCACTTGGCTTTGACCTTAGCTCAGAAGAGGAATAAAACTGCCGGAAGTCCGCTTAGCGGTTCGTTCCTGTGATTTGTAAAGGAGTGAATTACGATGCCAGGTACAAGAAAGCTTGGAAGAACAACTGATCATAGAAGAGCAATGCTTAGAGCAATGGTTACTTACCTGCTGGAAAATGGACAGATTGAAACAACTGTAACAAGAGCAAAAGAAGTCAGAGCAGTTGCTGAAAAGATGATAACAATCGGTAAAAACAGTGATCTGCATTCAAAACGTCAGGTTTTCGCTTATGTTACTAAGGAAGACGTTGCTAAAAAGGTTTTTGATGAAATTTCACCAAAATATGCAGACAGAAACGGCGGATATACAAGAATCGTGAAGATCGGTCCCCGTCGCGGCGACGCTGCAGAAATGGCGATTATTCAGTTGGTTTGATTTATAAATAAATGTAAAATATATGCTTTCAGCGTGAAGAACAATATGTACTTCACGCTGTTTTTATATATTCTTAATAAAATGATAATCTCTTTAGCTTGACAAATTGTATATATTCATATATAATTATTTTAATACAGCCGTGCAAAAAGGCGGAACGGGAGATCAATTAAAATGGATACAGATTCAATAATCAGAGAAATAAAAAATAGTATGACGGGAGATCCGAAAAAGGACGGTCCTTTTCTGAAAAGTCAATCCGAAAAATATAAGGACGATGAAAACAGCGCCGAAATAAACAGGGAACTTGCAAAGCTGCTTTATCAATGCTCTTACGACGATATGCATAAAACCATAGATAATTTTCTTGCCTCCGAAAATCCAAAGGTAAACGAGAAACTTAAGGAAGTACGGAAAAGATTTGCAAATTTAAACTTTGACAAGGGTATTGAGATATTAAGGGAAATAATCAGAAATAATCTTTTCGCATGGGAGGAGGACGATGATAAGCTATACAAAAGCTTCGGAACTCCGCTAGAACATGCGCTTTATATACAGATTTACAGTCCCGATAAAAAGGTTTGCCCTGTAACATGCGATCTGAGCGGAGTTTATTCTCTGTATGGATTAGGACTTTTTCATAAAAAAAGGTTTACCGAATCTCTTGACGCATTCGGAAAGGCTCTTGACCTTAATCCTGTTGATCCGGAAATTTATCTGAATTACTGCGAGCTGTTAAAGCAGATAAAGCAGCCGGACGAATTAAAAAGCGCCGTAGACAAAATGATGAGGTGCGCGGTGACAAAGGAACAGCTTGGTAAGGGGTATTTTAATTACAGCTATTATTTTTCTGAAAAAAATAAATATGATAAAGCGTCGGCAATGCTTGAAATGAGCCGTATATTTTGTAATGACAAAAAGCTTATAGAAAACGAGCTTAAATATATAGCGGGCTGCACAGGCATAGGAGCTCTTCCGCCTAAGCATAGTAAGGAGCAGCTTCTTGAAATAATGAGATTTGAAAATATTCCGGCGGGACCGTCTGAGCTTGTTATCAATACCGCGTATTATCTTGCAAAGCACAGCCACCAGCAGCTTGATTACGAGATGGCGAAATATTATTATGAAACCGTCTGGGAACTAACAGAGAGTGACGACGTGAAAGAAATAATTGATGAAATAGACATAACGCTGAGGGATATAAAGGAAAACCGATAAAGAGTAGTAATAATATACAAATAATATGGGCTAATTTTGTTTAACAATTTGCCATAAATTTATTGAATGAATATAAAAAATATGGTATAATGATATTCAAATTATAAACGTTTAAGTTAAAAAGGAGGAATTATATTTTGAAAAAGAAATTTTTCGGAAAGGTATGCGCGGCTGCGGTTGCCTTATCATGCATATTCAATGCTTCTGTAGTACCGTCGTTGGTTACTGCCGAAACCGGCGTGAAGTATGAATTTGAGGACGGCTCTCATCCCAATTCGGTTGTTCCGGAAGAGGGCTCTGAAAGATGGCTGGAAGGCGCTTCTGGAAATCAGTTCGTTTTTCTTGAAAACGCAGGAGAAACAGCTTCTGTAAACGTAAACGTGGATAAGACCGGAATGTATGACGTTATTATAGGCTTTTCAGCGCCGTATGGACAGAAGATTCATAATTTGTATGTTAACGGAGTTAATCAGGGCCAGTTGGGATTTCCCGAAACAACGTCATGGGATGAACTGAATGCAGGAACAGTAAAGCTTTCCGCGGGTGACAACGTAATTGCCGTAGAGAGTAGCTGGGGTTGGACAAACCTCGATTATCTGCGTATAGAAGAAGCGGTTCTCCCTGATGTTACGGCAAAGGACACTAAGTGCAGCGATCCTCAGGCTACCGAATCCACGCAGAGACTTATGAAATTTTTATCCGATACATACGGAAACTATATTATATCCGGTCAGCAGGAGTATTACGGCACTTCCAGAGAAGATGAATTTAATTATATTAAGGATAAAACAGGTAAACTGCCTGCTATCAAAGGCTTTGACTTCGGCGAAACGTGTCCTCTATATTACTGGGACGCTCAGACGGCAGAACGCGCTATTGACTGGGTAAATAATAAGGGCGGTATCGCTACGGCAAGCTGGCATATTAATGTTCCGGTAACAATGTCGGAATATACATTAGGTTCCACAATGGATTTTTCTAAAACAACCTATTCTGAAAAAACCGATTTTGTAACGGCTAACGTTATGATCGAGGGTACGGTTGAGCATGATTATTTCCTTCTTGCTGTTGAGAATTTAGCAAAATCATTGAAAAAGTGTCAGGATGCAGACGTTCCTATATTATTCAGACCTTTCCATGAGGCAGAAGGCAACGGCGGAGCGGACGGAGCAGGCGCATGGTTCTGGTGGAGTAAGGAAGGCGCTACTACTTATGTTCAGCTCTATAGATATTTATATGATTTACTGACTGAAGAATACGGACTGCATAACCTTATCTGGGAATTCAACAGCTATGTGTATTCCGATGATTCCGCATTATGGTATCCGGGAGCAGAATACGTAGATCTGATAGGCTATGATAAATATAACGCTAAGGACTGGTCTACCGGAAATGTTGCTCCGAATGAAAGCGCTATATCGTCTACCTTTTACGGTTTGCTTAAAATGTATGACAGTTCTAAAATGATCGCTTTAATGGAATGCGATACTATACCGTCAATACAGAATATGATAGACGAAAGCGCCTACTGGCTTTATTTCTGTCCATGGTACGGCGAGCATATAATGGATACGAATTATAATAATCCGGAAACTCTTAAAGAAATTTATCAGAGCGAATATTGTATAACCCTTGACGAGCTTCCTGATTTGAAGAACTATCCTATGGAAGGCGTTGATCCGACTGATCCTGAAACAACAGAGCCTACTCAGGAAACGACAGTGCCTGTAACAGAAGCTACTACAGAAGTAACAACTGAAACTACGGCAGAGACAACTACTACACCCAGTTCAGACACTACTACAACCGTTCCTGCTACTGACGCTACTGATGTTACTACGTCAGCTACTGAGCCGTCGGAAAATGTAGTGCCTTCAGGCGTTGAGGCTACAAGATACGGCGACGTCAATATGGACGGCGATGTGAATATTGCGGATGTAGTTGCGCTGAATATGTATCTGCTTGATCCTGAAGTTAATAAAATAAGCGATGTGGCTATGGCTAATTCTGATTGCGTTAAGGACGGAGTTATCAATACTTCTGACAGCCTTACTCTTATGAATTTTGTAGCAATGATAATTGACGAAAGTCAGCTTGGTAAATAAATATAAAAAAGCTGTTCTGCTGGAAAGCAGGACAGCTTTTTAAGCATTTATTCCTAATTTGATTAATATATATTTAAAATTTAGATTTATATTGATTTTATCCGGTTTTTTTCGTATAATATTAACAACAGAATGACTGTTAAACTATTGAAAGGATGAATTGCTATGGGATTTCGTAATGATTTTGTCTGGGGAGCCGCGACGTCTGCTTATCAGATTGAAGGAGGAGCCTATGAGGACGGCAAGGGATTAAATATTTTTGATACGTTTTGCAGTATACCTGGACGTATACTGAATAATGATACCGGTAATACGGCATGCGATCATTATCATCGCTGGAAAGAAGATATTGCTCTTATGAAGCGGATAGGAATTAAGGCTTACCGTTTTTCTCTTAACTGGGCAAGAATTATACCTGACGGAACCGGTAAAACAAATCCCGATGGTATTAAATTCTATAACGCCCTGATAGACGAGCTTTTAAAAAATGACATCGAACCATATATTACTCTTTATCATTGGGATCTGCCGCTTGCTTTGGATAAGCTTGGAGGATGGAGAAATCCGGATATGATAAAATGGTTTTCGGAATATGCAAGGGTTGTTGCGGAAAACTTTTCAGACAGGGTTAAATATTTTATGACAATCAATGAGCCGCAGGTTATTATCGGACTTGGTTATCAGCAGGGTACGATAGCGCCCGGTTTGAGGCTTACTACTCCGGAGGCTCTTGAGGTATCTCATATTCTTTTAAAAACTCACGGCGCCGCCGTTGTAACCTTAAGAACTTTTGCAAAACAGCCTATAAAGATAGGCTATGCGCCTTGCGGAAATATGAATATTCCCGCTAGTCAGAAGCCTGAGGATATTGAGGCGGCAAGACGTTCAATGTTTGAAATACCGTCCGCAGAGTCGGCTCCCGGAAGCACTGTTTGGTTCAACGATCCTATCTTGCTCGGCAGATATCCTGAGCAGGGATTGAGTATCTGCGAGCAATATATGCCTAAAATAACTGAAACTGATATGAAGCTTATAAGCCAGCCTATAGATTTCCTCGGACATAATATTTACTGGGGGCACATTGTTGCTGCCGAAGGCGGAAATCCCAGAATAATCAGTGATCCGGGCGGATTCAGAAGACCTCCTTATAAATGGCCTGTAACAAACGATTGTATTTATTGGGGAACAAGATTCTTATATGAAAGATATAAAACGCCGATTTATATAACTGAAAACGGAAAATCATGTCAGGATATAGTCGATAAGGACGGAAAAATACATGACAAGGAGAGAATAGATTATCTAAACGGGTATCTTTCAGGTCTTAAAAAGGCATATATGGAAGGAGTAGATATAAGAGGCTATTTCCAGTGGTCGTTATTGGATAATTTTGAGTGGGCATATGGCTATTCAGAACGCTTCGGACTAATATATGTTAATTATGAAACGCAGGAACGAATTTTAAAGGATTCTGCTTATCGTTACAGTGAAATAATCCGCGGAAACGGAGAGGACCTGTAAATATAAATCTAATTTACACATGAAACTAAGGTTTGCTGTCTGATAATGTTGAGATAACTGACAGTTAAAAAGAAAGCTCCTCCTATGGCATTAATCCGCCATAGGAGGAGCTTTTATTTGTCCTCTAATTCCTTAAGAGCATTTATTTCATCACGGTTGAGCTTTATTTCAGAGTCCTTAATAACCTTAACGTCGTCGCGGTTTACATAAACCGGAACGTCGCTCTTTTCCGGATTTATTTTAAGTCTTCCGGTTATAAGGTTTACCTCTTCCACATATCCCCGGCATTCCGGTGTTTTTACAAAGGCTCCTACCTTAGGGGTGATTTTCAGCAGCTCCTCGTATGCTGACTGCTCGTTTTTCAGACAGCACATAAGGCGTCCGCAGGTTCCGGATATTTTGGTGGGGTTAAGTGAAAGTCCCTGCTCTTTAGCCATTTTTATAGATACCGGCTGAAATTCTCCCATATAACCTCGGCAGCAGAATTCACGACCGCAGATACCAAGTCCGCCTAATATCTTGGCTTCGTCCCTTACGCCTATCTGGCGCAGCTCTATACGAGTTTTAAAAATTGAAGCAAGATCCTTTACAAGCTCGCGGAAGTCTACGCGGTTTTCTGCGGTAAAATAAAATAATATCTTATTATTATCAAAAGTACATTCAACGTCGACTAAATGCATATTGAGCTTACGAAAAGCTATTTTGTCTTCGCATATACTGAAAGCTTCTTTTTCCTTTTGCTTGTTTTTCTCAACAATTATCATATCGGCGTCGGAGGCTTTTCTTATTACGTCCTTTAAAGGAGGAACAATGGCGGAATCCTCGACAAATCTGTTTTCTATAACAACGTCTCCGCATTCAACTCCTCTTGCAGTTTCTACAATAGCCTTATCGTTAAGGCTGAATTTTTGATTATTCGGAGAAAAATAATAAACCTTTCCTCCTTTTTTAAAACGAATTCCGATTATTTCAGTCATTATATTCTCGATTCGCCGCATGAATACAATGCGGTCCGCATTTACGGAGAGCGGTTCACCGTATTTTAATAACTCAATATATCACCGCATAGCCCGGACATAATCAGAGAGCTGTTAACGTTAGCTCTGAAATCGTCCGCCGCTTCTGCGATTGCGTTATGTATTTTTTCAGCCGAGGCAGCGGATATACGCTCGCTTAGAAGCATAGAAGCCTTAGGACAGCAACCTATACACTCCTCAGAACCTGATATTTGAACGACCGCCGCGTCTCTTATAACTCTGTCAAGCATTTCCAAAAAGGTTACGGCGTTTTTTCTGTCCTTTAAAATATCTGAGGACAGCGTAACTAAAAGACTGTAGGCGTCTCTGTTAATTATACTATCCGTAGCTTTTTTTGTCAACGACGCTATCGTCTGAAGGTCTTCATTTTCCAGGTATTTTACGGACATTCCTATATTTCCGCCGAATATACTAAGCGCCTTGGAAATCTGATTACTGTCGAAGCCTTTAAACGCAAGAGCCGCGGCGCATTCGTCACGGCTGCACGGCGACGCCGCAAGTGAAATCACTCTTGAAAGAATTGTCGGCAGAAACGAATCTCGTGATTTAACGGTAAAAATAAAGTAAACAAATTCCGGCGGCTCCTCTATGACCTTAAGAAGAGAATTCTGAGCAGGTATCTGAATATTATCGGCGTCGGCAAATAAATATATTTTTTTATCTGAATCGTTTGGTTTAATTATAGCGTCCGCACAGATTTTGCGGCAGGTTTCAACGGTATATGTCATAAGCTTTCCGCTTTGCTCCGGAATTATTAGATCCGAATGTATTCCCTTCGTTACGTTAATACAGGACCGGCATTTTCCGCATGGTCTGCTCTGACGCTTTTCGCACAGGAGCGTTTTGGCAATATATCTTGCTATAGTTTTTTTCCCGAGACCTGTTTCGCCGTGAATAACAAAGCCGTGGGGAAGCCTGCCGCTATCTATCATAGCCTCGATTGTTTCTAAGACAAATCTGTTTCCGTATATTTTATTCATACCTTTTCAAATCGTTCAACGTCGGTAATAAAAATAGTAGCGCCGCCGACTGATACTTCAACAGGAAAAGAGGTGTATGTACCTATTCCGTATGCGGCTGCCGACGGAACAAACTGCTTTCTTTTGTGACTTTTATCTTTGATAATTTCAACGACCTCATCGACCTTTTCATCTTCTGTACAGATTAAAAAGGTTGTGTTGCCTGCGCTTAGAAATCCTCCGGTAGAGGCGAGCTTGGTCGCAAAAAAGCCTTTTTTGGTAAGAGATTTCGCTACCGACTGGCTGTCGTCTCCGTTTACTACTGCAAATATAAGTTTCATAATGATTCTCCGTTCTGCCGCCTTAAATTAGCGCTGACAGACGCTTGCTGCATCGGTTTTATAAAAATTCAGGCCGGCGGCTGGCCCGCTTAGTAACGGTTTGCGTTTAAAGCTATTGTTCGTATTTTATATATTCATTTTACCACATTTACTTTTAAAATACCATACCTTTTGAAAATTTTAATACAATTTTCAGTTATGATTTCTCCGCTTACTGCAATAGGCACGGCGGGCGGGCAAGGAACGTTTACTCCTGCGCAGATTCTTCCTTCGCTTTCTTCGGTAGAGATGGTTTCATAATCTGTTAAAACGGCGTTTCTTATGGTCGTTGCGGCTATAGGCTCCGGAAAGCTTACCGCTTCCGTATTAAGAGGCGGTTCGGGAATACACTTTTCAAGTATATCCGCGGTTAAATTAATTTCCGCTTCTGTATTAACGGGTGAAAATAATAATACAATGCAGTCGTTGTCCGCATATTCACATTCTATATTGTATTTTCGCAGTTGCTTTGCAAGATTTATTCCGTTGCAGATAAGCGTTAAATGAAACGGCTCTCCTTCATAAATTCGATATTTATGACTTAGCCTTTTACGAAGCGAAGTAAGAGCCGTTAAACGGCTTTTAATATCGTTATCAAGTCCTTCGGCTATATATTCGGCGCATAGATCAAGGGAGGCCATAATAAGATAGCTTGGACTTGTCGAGCCGAAAAGAGACATGGCCTGCTTTGCCTTATCCTTATAAATCGGATTTACTATATGAAGATAAGCGCCGCCTGTAAGAGCGGGAAGCATTTTATGAGCGGAATCACAGCAAAGGTCTGCGCCGAGCTGAGCCGGATGCATACCAAGAGCTGTCGTATGCGCTCCGTGAGCGTTGTCAACGAGCAAAACGGCATTATATCTGCGGCAAAGAGCCGCTATTTTACTGATATCGGCAGTTTTGCCTAAATAATCAGGAGACGTTAGATAAATGCATGCGTTTTTTTCTTTTTTCAAAAGCTCTTCCGCCTTATTATATGGAAAATCTCCTGAAAGAATACTTCCGTAATAATCCGGAAAAATCCATAGGGGCTGAATATCAAGGAGAGCGCAGGCGGCGATAAAGCTTCTGTGAACGTTTCTTACAGCTATAACCTCTCTCTTCTCCTGTTTCATCAGCCAAAGCATCGCCTGTATGCATAGAGTAGAACCTCCCGCGCTGTAGCAGGTTCCGGCAGTTTTGTAAAGCTTAGAAGTGTTGTTTTCGCTCTCTTCGATTATACCGTCCGCTTCAAAAAGACTGTCCGCGCCTTTTATTTCCGTTATATCAAATTCATAGGACGGAAGCTCTGATAAGCGCTTGCCCTTATGGCCCGGCATATGCAGTCTTAACGCTTTTGAATCAGAATATTTTTTTAAAAAATCATAAATCGGCGTATTCATAATAATTCCTTAAATAAAATAATATTTTAAGTATTTATAGATTTTATCTCTTGCCCTTTTAATAGTACGGGAAACTGTTGACGGGGCAATTTCAAGCTTGTCGGCAATTTCCGACACGCCAAGTCCACTATAATAGTATAGCATAATTATTTCTCTTTGTCTTGGCGTTAAATCGTTTTTTATGATCTTTGCCATAGTTTTTTTTACTTTTGCCGTCAGCTCAGAATTTGTTTCAGCATCCTCCGCAAAAGAAAGCTCGGCAATTTTGCTGTCAAATTCAAGAGCGTCCATTGAAACTCTTTTCATTCCTTATCCTCCGGTATGTTTTAATATTATAGATTTTTAGGCATCTTGAATAGGATTAAATAAAAACAACTATCAGAACATTTGTTCTAACATATAGTATATACCTTTTTTTGTTATTTGTCAAGTTCTATTTGTAAAAAAAATCCATAAAATTATAATATGATATTATTATAAAGGAGTTAAAAAATGAAATTAATGTTAATAAATAAGGATAATCCGCTTCCGAAGGACTATAAACCGGAGCTTCAGGAGGTATGCGAGGGATATTTTATGGAGGCGCATGCCGCTTGCGCTATGAAAAAAATGCTCTGCGCCGCATTAAGGGACGGAATTCGGCTTCGTGTGTTTTCAGCTTACAGAAGTATATCATACCAGAAGGGACTGTTTAATGAAAACGTTGACAGGTACATGCTTTCGGGAATGAGCTATGAGGAGGCATACGCCAAAACCGCCAAGAGCATAGCGATACCCGGTCAGAGCGAGCATAATGCCGGTCTTGCCGCTGATATATCCACTGTTGACTGGATTGGAGAAATAACAGAGGAATTTGAGAATACCCCGGAATTCAGATGGCTGTGTAAAAATTCCTATCATTTTGGATATATTTTAAGGTATCCAAAAAATAAAACTCATATAACAGAAATTACATATGAGCCGTGGCACTATCGTTATGTAGGAAAGGTTCATGCCGGCTGTATAACGAGAATGGGCTTGACTCTTGAGGAATATTTTCAAAGACAGCGCTGCGGTGTTTAAACGGTGAATAAATTGTGTAAATTTCGTGAAAAGACTTGATTTTTTCGTAAAATATTATTATAATGTAATTAGCACTCAAATAAGTAGAGTGCTAATTTTTATAAAATTTAACGGAGTTGATAAAAATGCAGACAAAGGAATTCAAGGCCGAGTCTAAAAGATTACTTGACCTGATGATCAATTCGATTTATACACATAAGGAAATTTTTCTGAGGGAGCTTATATCTAATGCCAGCGACGCTATTGATAAGCTTTATTTCAGGTCGCTTACAGACGATAAGGTGGGCGTGAAAAAGGATGAATTTGAAATAAAAATAAGCGTTGACAAGGATTCAAGAACAATCGTTATATCCGATAACGGTATAGGAATGACGGCCGAGGAGCTTGAAAACAATCTTGGTACAATTGCAAACAGCGGATCCTTCAAATTCAAAAACGAGAATAAGCTGGAAGAGGACGTTGATATTATCGGACAGTTCGGCGTCGGTTTTTATTCTGCGTTTATGGTTGCTAAGGAGGTAACGGTTAGAACAAAGGCATACGGCGGCGACAAGGCTTACGAATGGATTTCTGAGGGCGCTGACGGCTATCAGATAGGCGAATGCGATAAGGATACAGTCGGAACAGAAATAACGCTGAAGCTCAAAGACGATACGGACGATGAGAAATACAGCGAGTTTCTGGAGCAATACAGAATTCAGTCGCTTGTCAAAAAGTATTCGGATTATATAAGATTTCCAATAAAGATGGATATGTCAAAGAGCAGGCTGAAAGAGGGTACTGAAAACGAATATGAGGATTATATCGAAACTGAAACTCTAAACAGCATGGTTCCTATTTGGCGCAAAAATAAAAGCGAGCTAAAGGACGAGGATTATAATTCGTTTTATAAAGAAAAATTTTTCGATTATACAGATCCTCTTCTTCATATCCATACTAAAACAGAGGGAACGGCGACATATAACGCGCTTCTTTATATACCCTCCAAGGCGCCTTACGATTATTACTCAAAGGATTATGAAAAGGGACTTCAGCTTTATTCAAGCGGAGTGCTGATTATGGATAAATGCGCCGATCTGCTGCCTGATCATTTCAGCTTTGTAAAGGGACTTGTTGATTCGGAGGATCTGTCTCTCAATATATCCAGAGAGATGCTCCAGCACGACAGACAGCTCAAGCTTATAGCAAAGAGTCTTGAAAGAACTATTAAGAACGAGCTTATAAAGCTTTTGAAGAATGACCGTGAAAAGTATGAGGAATTTTATAAGGCGTTCGGCTTACAGCTTAAATTCGGAGTTTATAATAATTACGGCATGGACAAGGATTCTGTCAAGGATCTGATTATGTTTTATTCTTCCGGCGAAAAGAAGCTGGTGACGCTTGATGAGTACGTTGACAGAATGAAGGAGGATCAGAAATATATATATTATGCTTGCGGAGAGTCTGTTGCAAGAATAGATTCGCTTCCTCAGACAGAGCTTGTAAAGGACAAGGGCTTTGAAATTCTGTATTTTACAGATAACGTTGACGAATTTGCAATCAAAATGCTTATGAACTTTAAGGAAAAGGAATTCAAGTCCGTTTCAGCGGGCGACCTGGATATTGATACGCCTGAAGAAAAGGAAGAAATCAAGGCTAAGGAAGAGGACGCAAAGGAGCTTTTCAAATTCATGGAGGAGAAGCTGGTTGGCAAGGTTAAGACGGTGCGGCTTTCAAAGCGTCTGAAAACTCATCCCGTATGCCTGACAAGCGACGGCGAGCTTTCAGTTGAAATGGAAAAGGTTTTAAACGCTATGCCTAACGATCAGAAGGTTAAAGCTGATAAGGTTCTTGAAATAAACCCTGAGCATCAGGTTTTTGAAACGCTTAAAAACATTTACGGAAAAGACAATGATAGGCTGGAAAAATATTGCAGACTGCTTTATAATCAGGCTCTTATGATTGAGGGACTTCCGGTTGAGGATCCTGTTGAATTTTCTAATTTGGTATGTGAGCTTATGGTATAATTTAAACAGAATAATATAAGAAGGGACGCTTTATAAAACAGCGTCCCTTCTTATATTAAAAAACCGCGGACATTTTAATGCCGCGGTTTCTTTTTTACTGATTGAATATTTCTTTGAATTTATCGAAAAACGACTGTCTTTTAGTATAGTGTTTATCAGTGGAGCTTTCACTCATCGTTTTTTCATAGTTTTTAAGGGCTTCCTTCTGCTTTTTATTGAGGTTTTTCGGAACCTCGATATTGACCTTTACATATTGATCCCCTCTGTCTGAACGTCTTAGCTTTTTGACGCCTTTGCCTTTCAAACGGAAAACCGTTCCGGTTTGAGTACCCTCCGCAATAGTGTATTTAACCTTTCCGTCAATAGTAGGCACCGTTATTTCATCGCCCAGCACCGCTTGTGTGTAAGTAATAGGTATTTCACAGTGTACGTCGTATCCGTCCCTTACGAAAATCGGATGAGGTCTTACTGAAATAACCACGTTAAGATCTCCGGAAGGTCCGCCGTTCAAGCCGCTGTCGCCCTGTCCTCCAACGCGAAGTATCTGTCCGTCGTCAATACCGGCGGGAATCTCAACGCTGATATTCTTTTCCACGCGGATTCTTGCCGTTCCTCCGCACCTTGAGCACGGAGAGCCTATAATCTTTCCTTTACCTCCGCATTTTGTGCAAGTTCTTGTATTTGTGATTCTGCCGAACGGAGTAGCCTGTGTTATGTTGACGGTTCCGCTTCCGTTACATTCGGGACAGGTCTGAGGGGATGTTCCTTTTTTTGCGCCGGTGCCCCCGCATTCCGAGCATTGTTCCATGTGATTGATCTTTATATCCTGCTTTTTGCCGGTGCAGGCCTCCATAAAGCTTATATTGATGTTAGCGGTTATATCTCCGCCTCTTCTTGGAGCGTTTACGCTTGAACGTCCTGATCTTCTCGCGGAGCCGCCGCCGAATATACCGCCGAATATATCCTCAAAGATATCGCCCATATCTCCAAATCCGCCGCCGTTGAATCCGCCTGTAAAGCCTCCGCCTCCATAATTAGGATCAACTCCGGCATGACCGAACTGATCGTATTTCTGTCTTTTTTCCGGATCGGATAGTATTTCGTACGCTTTATTTATTTCCTTGAATTTTTCTTCGCATTCCTTATCGTCCGGATGCAGGTCGGGGTGGTATTGCCTTGCCATTTTTTTAAAGGCTTTTTTTATTTCATCGTCTGATGCTCCCTTTTTTAACCCCAGCACCTCGTAATAATCTCTTTCATCAGCCATTCTGACCACACCTTTCCGGCCTTCTTAAAAGCCCATGGGTAAATTCTTATCATGATACGACCGAAACCGTATCAGTATTGCCGGAATACCAGCCATAATCCGGCGTTAGTTAATGTCCTCAATATACAGCTTTCGGGCGGACATTTTTTATCCGCCCTGAAAGTATTTGTTTCAATAAATTTATGCTTCTGTATAATCTGCGTCAACTACTCCGTCGTCGCCTGAATTGTTTTCTGCCGCAGCGCCTGCCGCCTGCTGGGCAGCCGCCTGTTCTTCAGGACTTGCATTCTGATAAACCTTTGCGGCAAGTTCACCGAACGCCTTCTGGAGCTCCTCTGTCTTTGCCTTTATATCGGCGGTGTCGCTGCCCTTCAGGGCTTCCTTAAGCGCTTCGCACTTAGCTTCTATAGGCGCCTTTTCTTCGGAAGTAACCTTGTCGCCGAAATCCTTAAGCGCCTTTTCGCACTGGAATACATAATTTTCAGCGTTGTTCTTCGTATCTACTTCTTCTCTCTTCTTTTTATCTTCCTCGGCGAACATTTCGGCGTCTCTGACAGCCTTGTCAATATCGTCCTTAGACATGTTTGTAGAAGAGGTAATAGTAATGTTCTGCTCTTTTCCGGTACCCTTATCCTTAGCCGAAACATGAACGATACCGTTTGCGTCAATATCAAAAGTAACCTCGATCTGCGGGATTCCCCTCGGAGCCGGAGCTATACCGTCAAGACGGAAGGTACCTAAAAGCTTATTGTCCTTTGCGAATTCACGTTCGCCCTGCAGTACGTTAATGTCAACAGCGGTCTGGTTATCTGCATAGGTTGAGAAAACCTGAGTCTGCTTTGTAGGAATAGTCGTATTTCTCTTGATCATAGGAGTGCTTACGCCGCCTGCGGTTTCGATTCCGAGTGTAAGCGGTGTAACGTCCAGAAGAAGAAGCCCCTCTTTAACGTCGCCTCCGAGAACGCCGCCCTGATAAGCCGCGCCGAGAGCTACGCATTCGTCAGGATTTATTCCCTTAAACGGTTCCTTGCCCATATAATTCTTAACAGCGTCCTGTACAGCCGGAATTCTTGAAGAACCGCCGACCATAAGAACCTTATGCAGCTCGCTGGCTGATAGTCCGCTGTCAGAGAGAGCCTGCTTTACCGGTCCCATTGTAGCCTGAACAAGATCAGCGGTCAGCTCATTGAATTTAGCCTGCGTCAAAGTCAGGTCAAGATGCTTTGGACCTGTTGCGTCGGCTGTAATAAACGGTAGATTAATCTGTGAGGTAGGAGTAGACGAAAGCTCTATTTTAGCCTTTTCTGCCGCTTCCTTCAATCTCTGCATAGCCATTTTATCGTTTGAAAGATCTATTCCCTCAGCCTTCTTAAATTCCGAGGTCATCCAGTCTATAATTCTCTGGTCGAAATCGTCGCCGCCGAGGTGGTTGTTTCCGGCAGTAGCAAGTACTTCCGTTACGCCGTCTCCCATTTCAATGATAGATACGTCGAATGTACCGCCGCCGAGGTCGTAAACCATTATCTTCTGATCCTCTTCCTTGTCTATTCCATAGGAAAGAGCCGCTGCGGTAGGCTCGTTAATAATTCTCTTAACGGTAAGACCGGCAATCTGACCGGCGTCTTTAGTAGCCTGACGCTGGGAGTCCGTAAAATATGCGGGAACGGTTATAACGGCCTCCGTTACTTTTTCGCCAAGATAAGCCTCGGCGTCAGATTTAAGCTTCTGAAGTATCATAGCCGAAATTTCCTGAGGCGTGTATGATTTGCCGTCAATATCAACCTTATGGTCAGAACCCATATGGCGTTTGATTGAGATGACTGTTTTTTCCGGGTTTGTTACAGCCTGACGCTTTGCTACCTGACCTATAAGTCTTTCACCTGTTTTTGAGAACGCTACTACCGACGGAGTAGTTCTTGCACCTTCGGAATTAGGGATTACAACGGCGTTTCCGCCTTCCATTACAGCTACGCATGAATTTGTAGTGCCTAAGTCAATACCTATAATTTTTCCCATAATAAATCTTCCTTTCTGTATACCCTTTAATCAGTTTGCAACCGCCACAACCGCATGACGGATAACCTTGTCGTTAAGCATGTAGCCCTTTTGGAAAACCTCGCATACTATGTTGTCGCCGAAGTTTTCGTCCTCTGTCTGTTTGATAGCGTTGTGAAGATTAGGATTGAATTCATTCCCAAGCGCCTCCATTTCCTTAACTCCTATTTTATCAAGAGATTCTATAAACTGATTATAGATCATTTTCATGCCGTTTTTAAAGGATTCGTCCGTACATTCGGCTTCAATGGCTCTTTCAAAGCTGTCAAGCACCGGCAGAAATTCCGCCACGCATTTTATTGTCGAATCGCTGAATATCTCAAGCTTTTCCTTTGACGTGCGCTTTCTATAGTTGTCGTATTCAGCGCAAAGACGTAGATATTTGTCGTCGCATTCGCCGAGCTTTTTTTCATTTTCCTCGATTTTTTCCTTAAGCTCTTCTATTTCCTGTTTCATTTTTTCGGCGTCTCCGGAGCCGACCGGTATATCTATTTCCATATCCTTAGCCGGTTCCTTTTTATTTTTATCCTTATGCTTTTCTTCACTCATCTTCGTCTTCCTTTCCGTCGGTTTCCGTATCCTCTGAAATAAGATCGGAAATTTTCTGTGTAAAATATTCTATATAAGGTATTATCTTTGCGTAATCAAGTCTCATTGGACCTATAACGCCGAGAGCTCCGGCTGTTTTGTCGCCCTTCTGATAATTGGACACTATCATGCTTGAATTGCCTATTACAAATCCGTCGCTTTCCTGGCTGAACATAACGTGTATCCCGTTGAATGATTCATTAAGCAAACTTTCAAGTTCCTCATGATGGTCCATAAACTTTACAATTTCCATTGTGTTAAGCTCGTCGCAGGAAAGAAGGTTTTTTGTACCGCTAACCGTCAGTTCCTTATGGAGAAGATCTTTTGAAAGCTCGTATATTCCCTCAACCAGAGGGGACAGCGTCAGCATGTAGGTTCCGAGCGCTTCGACAAGCTTTGCAAGCATTTCGTCAGAAAGCTCTGAAACTGAAACCCCCATAAGATTTTCTTCAATGTAATTCGTCAGAAACTCAAGCTGTTCATTTGTAAGATCAAATTCAAGCCTGCATGCCTTGTTTTTAATGCTTCCGTTGGAGGTTATCAATAAAATGACATATAGTCTTTTTCCGGTGGGTATTATTTCCACCTTAGAAATCACTGAAAACTTAGGAGCGGAATTTGCGGCGACCGCCGCGCATTTTGTAAGCTCTGCAAGAGCAGTCGTAGCGCTTTCGATTATCAGTTCCTCGGTCAAAGCGCCCTTTTCCTCAAGCATGCAGTCCAGACGCCTTTTTTCGTCCTCCGGGAGCGAATTGCATTTCATTATTTTGTCGATATAAAGCCTGTAGCCGCTGAACGTTGGGATACGGCCTGCCGACGTATGCGGCTGTTCAAGATATCCCATCTGTTCCAACACTGCCATATCGTTTCTTACTGTTGCAGCAGAAACTGTAATATCCGGAAGTGATGCTATCGCTTTTGAACCTACCGGTTCTCCCGTCATAACATACTCGTCAATGACAGCGGCTAATATTTTAAGCTTTCTGTCATCCACTACTCCTTCCTCCTTTACTGCTGGCAGATGTTATTTATGAGTGTTAGCACTCGATGCCTATGAGTGCTAAATATAATTTATCACTATTATAGACGAAAGTCAAGAGAATTATTCATTTTTGTATAGTTAAACAAAACGCGGCTAAAAACAAGTATGTTTTATGAGCATTTTTACCTTTGCCTTATAATTCTTGCTTCTCCGGAATGAAGGGTTTCCTCATTGCCGTCGTCATATCTTACAATCAGACCGGCATTGTCGCTTATTCCTATTGCAGTCGCCATGCGTTCTGAATTGAATTTTGACACTGCAATCCGTTTTCCTAAAATAAACGAGCGTCTGCGGTATTCATTAAGAAAATTACGTTTTTCCATATTGGACATATATAAATCAATATTTTTAAGTATTTCTGCTATAAGACGGCATCTGTCGGGGATATTTCCGGTTTCGTCCTCGATTGAAGTGGCTATTTCTGAAAGCTGCTGCGAAAACGAATTTTTGACGCTTTTTAAATTTATACCGATTCCTGCAACCGCATAATCAAGTCTGCCGTTTTCAAAATTGAGCGACGCTTCCGTCAAAATGCCGCATATTTTTTTTTCTCCGAGAAAAAGATCGTTTACCCATTTTATCTTAACGTCCGTAGAGCAAACGCGGTCAATCGCTTCTGCCGTCGCTACGGCAATGCATGAGGTTATAAGCTGGCTTGATTCCATGTCTGTTTGCGGACGCAGCACTACGCTCATATAAATACTTCCGCCTGACGGCGAGTAGAAGCTTCTTCCCATTCTTCCCTTTCCGGCAGTTTGAGTTTCTGCTGTTACTAGAGCGCCGTTCTCCGCGCCGGAGGCGGCGAGGTATTTTGCATAATTATTGGTTGAATCTATTGAATCGAAAATAAAAATTTTTCGGTTATCTCCTTTAGGAAGATATTTTCTTATAACGGTTTCATTTAATACGGAAACGCTTGAATTCAGAAAATATCCTCTGTTTGGGACTGCCTTTATATCAAATCCTTCCGCCTGAAGAGCCTTGACTGATTTCCATACCGCGTTTCTCGAAACTCCGAGCTTTTCAGCAAGCTCTCCTCCTGAAAGGTGATCTTTACAGTCGAGCAGAGCTAAAAGTACGTTATTCTTAGTTGTCATATAAAAATCTCCGTTTCTTGTTTTTGCGCGCTTTAAGCAATGCGCACCGATTTGTTTTTTCCGCATACATTAATATAGCACAAAAAAATAAGAATAACAAGTATGTCATAAAATGAAAGGAGCGGCAATGGACGTACATAGTTTAATACAGGATCTGATGCTTGTATCAGCCGTTTCGGTAGACGCGCTGATAGCGGCCTTTTCTTACGGAGCCGGAAGGATCAGGATTCCGGCGTATTCCGCGTTTATTATAAGCTTTATATGCTCGCTTATTCTAACTGCTTCAATAATACTTTCCTCTCTTCTCGGAGGAATGATACCCGATAGGCTTTGCAGTGCGGCGGGCGCGGGGCTGCTTACCGTTATGGGGACCGTTTCGCTTTTTCAGAATATGCTTAAAAACGCCCTTCGCAAGCGTCAGGGGGAGGGAGGGCTGAAATTTAGTTTTTTCAATATAGACTTTGTAATTTGCGTTTATCTCGACGAAACTAAAGCGGACTGCGACAGTTCCAAAACGCTGTCCGCTAAGGAGGCGGTAACACTGGCTTTAGCCCTTTCGGCAGACTCCCTTGCAAGCGGCTTCGGAGCCGGACTTGGCGGCGCCAATATAATAAGAATAGCCCTGATAAGCCTTGCTGTGGGATTGGCTTCTATTGTGGCAGGCAGTTTTTTCGGTCAGAAGGCGGCCTGCAAAAAGCCGCGTCTTTCGTGGCTTTCCGGCGCTATACTTATAATACTGGGACTTTTTAAATATATTTATTAAGTAATAGTTCTTTATTTTGTTAAAATTCGATCTAAACTATTGTAAAATCGGCAGAAATATTGTATAATGTTAATTGCTTATGAAATCGGCGCAGATATGCCGAAATAAAATTCAGGAGGATAAAAATGTCTGATTCATCAGAGATGAGGCTTCGGGCGCAGAAGTCGGAAAGCGGCAGATTCAAGGGTTTTCTTATTTTTCTGCGCGACTGGGCTTTCAGAAACAAAATTTATTTTATCGCATTTTTTATACCGGTCGTAATAATGTACGCCGCATACATTATATTTAGAGTTTATCCTTTCGGCGATCAGTCGGTTCTGGTGCTTGATTTAAACGGTCAGTATGTATATTATTTTGAAGCCCTGAGAGACGCCTTTTGGAGCGGCGACAAAAGTATTTTATATAATTGGTCCAGAAATCTCTCCGGAGGATTCGCAGGCGTCATAGGATATTATCTCGCAAGTCCCTTCACTCTTATAGTTATGCTTCTGCCAAGGACTATGCTTTTGGGCAGCCTTCTGATAATGCAGCTTGTTAAGCTCGGGTCTGCGGCGGTTACCTTCTGTTATTTTATGCAGAAGTCAAAAAAGCTTTCTCCGCTGCATTCTCTGGTGTTTTCATCACTTTATTCCCTCTGCGCTTATGCGGTTATACAGCTTATTGATCCTATGTGGATAGACGGATTGATTTTTCTTCCCCTTATAATTCTCGGTGTGGAATATCTCGTTGATGACGGAAGAAAAATAAATTTTATTATTCCGCTTGCCATAATGCTTGTAGCCAACTTTTATATCGGATATATGATATGTATTTTTACGTTTTTGTATTATCTGTATTACACTATATTCGGATGCGCCAATGCAAGCAAAAAAAATCGCCTATATGAAATCTGGCAGTCGTTTCTGAGGTTTGCTCTGTCCGCAGTTGTAGCGCTTGCATGTGCAGCGTTTATGCTTTTGCCCGTTTATAATGCTTTAAAGCTTGGTAAATTTGATTTTACCCAGCCTGATTTCAGTTATGCCACTCAGTTTTCGCCGCTGGATTTCTTCCCGCAGCTTATGGCGGCTCAGTATGATTCCGTTAACGTACAGGGGCTTCCGGAAATTTACTGCGGTCTTCTTACAGTTGTTCTTGTTCCGCTTTTCTTTTTGAACAAGGAAATAAAAACTTTAAAAAAGGCAGGCTATGCGCTGCTTGCGGGCGTTCTGTTCTTCTGTATGTATATAAGACCTGTAGATATGGTTTGGCATGGCTTCCAGATGCCTAACTGGCTTCCGTTCAGGTATTCGTTTACGTTTTCGTTTGTGCTGCTCTGTATGGCGGCAGAGACCTTTAAAAGCTTAAAGGGTATAAAGCTTACGGCTATAGGCGGTACCCTTGCCGGAATAACAGCTTTTCTGCTGATAACCGAATCGAGAAATATAGAGCATATAGCTTCGAGGGATATTTGGATATGTATCGCGCTGTCGGCGGTTTACTGCGCTTTCATTTTCATAGCAAGAAAAAAGGAAAAGGCGCTTGCGGTTGCAGTGCCTGTAATGATACTTGCCGTGTCCGGAGGCGAGCTTTTGTATAACTGCGTCGACACGTTAAAAGCCGAGGACAAGGAAATAAGTTATTCCGAACGTTCCACATGGTATAATTTTATCGACAACGGAAGAGAGGTTACTCAGAAGCTTTATGATTATGACGATAGCTTCTACCGTGCGGAAAAAACCTTTCACAGAATGATTAACGACAACGCGGCTTTAGGACTCAGAGGCGTCAGTCATTCAAGCTCTGTAATGAACGCTAAGCTTCTTAAATTCCTGGAGGCGATGGGATATTCCACAAGTACGTACTATTCAAGATACGACGGAGCTACCCCTATAACGGATTCCCTGCTTGGCATAAAATATGCAATGGACAGAAATAATAAGGCTGACGTTGGAACTGAAAACTATAAGCGGTTGGTTAATTCAGCATATAATCAGGTGTTTTCCTATGAGTATACTGATGAAAGCGATAAGGAAAGAATAATTGATGTTTATGAAAATCCATATGCTCTTTCAATCGGATATATGGCGGACGAATCAATAACGAATATTCAAAGGTTCGGAAATGATAATACTTTCAACAGCCAGAATATATTGCTCAGTACCTTATCAGGAAATACGGATATTGATCTGACGACCGGACAGTTCAATTCATTCAATGAATATTTTAAGAGGATAGAAGTCAATCCGGAAGATTTTGTTCTTAATAATGTAACGACTTCTCCTTACGGAAATCAGACGATGTATACGGCGGCTGAAAGCGGCGATCCTACTGTGGATATGTTTATAACGGTACCGTCTGATAAGCCTATTTATATATTTTTTAAGACTGAAAATCAGAAAGCTGTAAACTTGTGGTTAAGTCAAACACAGGATGAAAACGGAATGTATACAGATCATGAATTTGTCGGCACCTATTTTGAAAATCATGATTATCATACTCTTGAGCTTGGAACCTTCGAGCCCGGATCCGTTATAAATCTACGTATGACTGTAGCAAATGAGTATACAATAGTAAAGGACTTTTTCTTTTATGAATTTGACGAGGAGCTTTTCGCCGATTCTATAAATACCTTGAAGCAGAATCAGTGGAATATTACAGAGGCCGGCGGCCGACGGATTGAAGGAACAATTACAGCCGGCGAAGGTCAGATAATGATGACAAGCATTCCTTATGAGCCGGGCTGGACGGTTAAGGTCGACGGCAAGAAAACCGAATATATTGAGGTTGCCGAGGCTCTTATAGGAATTAAGCTTGCACCGGGCGAGCATACCGTGGTTATGACTTATACTCCGCCGGGATTAACTTTCGGAATAATAACTTTGATAATCGGAATCGTATGTATTGTATTTATTTACAGATATGACAAAAGAAACAATAAAATTCTGATTGCAAGGTACCGTTCACAGGATATGGCTGAAACAAAGAGTAAAAAATCCGGAAATAAAAAGAAAAAATAATAAATAAGGGGGCGCTAAAAAGCGTTCCCTATTTTAAATTTAAACAAGGAATTTGCAGACTGCCGTTATACGGCGGAGGAAGGGAGAGAAAACCGATGTCTGAAAAAGCTATGACAATTGTTTATGAGGTCGGTAACAGCCTCTATGTTAATTTAACCAATAAATGTCCCTGTAGCTGTACATTCTGCATAAGGCAGAACGGCGACGGCGCTTATGGCTCTGACAGTCTTTGGCTTGAGCATGAGCCTTCGGCGGAAGAGATTAAAGACGCGCTGAAAAAGGCGGATTTTAAGAAGTATAATGAAATAATATTCTGCGGATACGGAGAGCCTACCGAGCGTATAGACATTCTTGTTCTTACGGCGGAATTTATAAAGAAAAACGGAGGTCCTCCTGTAAGACTGAATACAAACGGCTTGTCAGACCTTATCAATAAAAAGCCTACGGCTCATATGCTGGAGGGAAGGGTGGATACGGTTTCTATAAGTTTAAACGCAGGCACCATGGAAGAGTATATAAAGGTGACAAGACCGTCTTTTGGAGAAGAAGCGTTTTATGCAATGCAGGAATTTGCTTCTGAATGTAAGAAGTATGTTGATAATGTCGTTTTTACTGTTGTTGACGTTATAGGCGAAGAAGAATTAAACGCGTCCCGTATGCTGGCTGACAAGCTGGGAATTAGGCTTAGAATAAGAAAATATGAAAGCTGATAAATAAAAAAGAACGCATTAAAAGCGAAGCAGTCAATAGTTAGTATACTACTTCACTTTAAAAGCGTTCCTTTTTATCTATTTCCTAAGGCGCTGATTCCTTAAAATCGTATTAATGAAATAATCAAGCTTTCCCTTGTTTCTTTCATTTATTCTGTTGAATTTCTCAAGAAAATCTTTTTCATCTTCTGATAGGTTATTCTTTCCTGATTTTAAATTTGTCAGACCGGCTATGTAGTCGATGGAAACATTATAATACTCCGCAAGATTAATTACCATATGAAATGGAATTTCTCTTTTGCCGGATTCATATCTCTGATATTGAACCTGGCTGGTATTTAAATATGATGCAATTTCCTTCTGAGTTTTATCTGCATCCTCGCGTAAATCTCGTAATCTTTGATAAAAAAACATAACTTCTCACTCCTAAAATTGTCATATTTTTAATATTATATAGCAAACTATATGGTTATATTTGACATTCTAACCGAATGGTGTTATAATTCAATATACAAACACCGAATAGTTATTAGAACTTTTCGGCTTATTTCAAATCGCTCCGGTAAGCTCCTGAATTATATCATCATCAAAAATTAAGACTTCCCCAAAAGGTTTTGATTTGATTTATCGGAGCGATTTGAAAAAGGCTGAATTAATTTATGCGGATACTTTTTTAGTATCCGCATAATTGTTTTTATACAGTAAATCCTTTTGCTCTCAGACCGTCAATGGCGTCGCCAAGTACTGCGGCATTAGTGCTTGATACCGAATGAAGCAGATATATTCCTCCGCCGTGAGCGGAAGATACTATCCGTTCCAAGGCCTGTGACGGATCCGGCTGATCGTCAGTTTTCCAATCGACGTAAGCAAAGCTCCACATCAGAGTTTTATATCCCAATTCGCTTGTTAGAGCAAGGGACTGTTCCGAAAATTCACCGCAGGGAGGACGCAGGTACTGCATTTCATACCCGTATTTTTCCGCAACAAAATCATGAAGACTCATAATTTCTTCTTTGAGAGATTCAGATGAAAGATCCGGCATCGAGGCATGCGACATGCCGTGGTTGCCTAATATATGTCCTTCATCGACCATTCTCCTTACTAAATCCTCTTCCTTTTTAGCGTAATCTCCGGTTAGGAAAAATATTGCTTTCACATTCTTTTCCTTTAAAACGTCAAGAATCGGAGCAGTGTAGCCGTTTTCATAGCCCTGATCGAACGTAAGGATTATACGGTTTTCATCGTTTGTCAATGCATATGCGTCGTATTTTCCATATTGAGAATTGAAATCCACCGCGCCTAACGGACAGTTTTTGCAGTCAGTTTCTTTCCCCTGGCCATAACCCGATTTATTATTGCTCATCGCCTGAGCTGCGGCTCCGGGCATGGTAAAGAGTATCATAGCGGCCGTCATAGCCGCGGCTATTTTTTGTTTTAATATCATCAGGTCACCTCGTACCGGAATTTATTTAATCCGGTGTAAATAGTATGCGACAGGTTCTTTTTCATATGCAAGGTAAGCTTTTCAAAAAAGCGTGGAATAAATAAGAAAAAATAAAGGGACGTTTTAGACGTCCCTTTTATTTTTATAATTTGCTTAGCCGCAGCAGTTTGAACGGCGTACAAAAGAGTTGCAGTCTGTACATTCAGGAACAGTAGGATCAGCCTCGTGAGTTCCAACCTTGATAGCGTCCAGAGAGCAGTAATCTTCAGTCCGCATATTGTGCTCGCACTGCTTGACTGTACAGTGGATGTTTGAATTCTTCTTCTTTGATTCCATGTTAAATCACCTTTTTCATAAAGTTTAATTCTCAATCCATTAAGAGAACAATATTATTATGTACAGAAAATTTTTAAAAATTCATAAAAAACAGCGCATGTAAAAAATTAAGGCGTATATTTAAATCCGTGTTAAAACAACCGATAAAAATAATATGTATATAATTACAATTTATATACAAATAAACAAAAATTAAATTTTTATATTGACTTTATAAAATTAATTTGTTAATATGATATTATTCAGATTATATTCTGGATTTATTTAATATTTTTAAGGGGGATATGAAATGTCAGATTTAAATGAAAATCAGACAAACGAGCAGGTTCAGACTGCAGAAGTTTCTCAAAGCAATTCCGCAGAGTCTGCTTCCGCTTCGCCGGATCAAGCGTCGTTCGCCGGCGCCGAGCTTGTAGGAGGGGTTGAGCCGGCTAAGAAAAAACCTGTATTTTTGATTATAGCTATAATAGTGGTGATATTGGCGGCAGGCAGCGCTGCGGCATATAACTTTATACCATGGGTAAAAAATAATGTAAAAATGCTTTTAAATAGTCCCGAAGACTACTATGCTTGGGTTGAACAGGAAAACATTGAAAACGCTGCCGATAAGTTTTCTGAAGCTTACGGTAAAATGCTTGGTTCGTCTGCAACTTCAGAGGAATTTGAGTTTAAAGCGGATTTGGATTCTGCAAATGTCGGCGCGCTGATCGAGGAACTGACCGGTTCTCCGCTTTCTGAAAGCGGTATTGTTCTTCCGTCGAGCGTAGCAATAAAAAGCGGCGCTGATATTGATGAAAATGGAAATATCAAATCATCGTTAGTTTTTAATTCTGATGATAAAACACTTGCTACAATGAATTTATATATGATGGACGGAGTTTATTATTATCAGATTCCGGAGCTGTCGCCTTCTTACATATCCATGGATCTTGATACAGTTATGGAAGAAATGTATAGCGATATGGGAGTTGAGGAAGCGGCTTTTATAGAATCATATATGGATGCATTAATGTCCATATCTACTGATCCTGAGTCTCTTAAAGAAATGCTCTCTGAAAAAGAGCTTAACGAGCTTATGGTAAAATATTTTACCATTGTTTTCGAGAATATTGACGACGTAGAGCTTGACAAAAGCATTGAATGCGAAGTAAACGGAGTTGAAACTACATATAATAAGCTTGAAGCAAATATTGATCAGGGAACCGTTTTCAGTATTGTCAAGGACGTTTTGAAAGAGGCTAAAAAGGATAAAACTCTTATTAAGCTAGTTGAAAAGTTCGGTTTAACTGAAGACGATTATACAGCGGCTGTCGATAGTCTGCTTTCGCAAATCGGAACAGTTAGCGTCAGCGGCGGAGATACTGTTTTAAAAATGTACGTTTACGTTGATTCCAACGGAAAAATCTGCGGACGTGAATTTGTTGTTCCTGATGAAGAAAATATCGATATCGGTTATATGACTGCAAAGGACGGTTCTGACAGTTCTTTTGACATTAAGCTTTTAGCAAATGACGAGGGTTTTCAGATCGTCGGAAATTGTGAAGAAAAATCCGGTAAGGAAAGCGGCAGCGCTAAGGTTATGTTTGCGGGATCGGGCGATGATATTGAATTTGCGATTAATTACAGCGATTTAGAAACTATTAATGAAGATAAAGGATATTTAAAGGGAGACGTTTCAGTTGACCTGACATCGTTAAACGGTCCGGTTATTACTGTAAACCTTGACTCGGACGGAAAGAGCCAAACAATTAAATCAGACATCACTGTCGACGGCAAAAATTACGGAACATTGTCGCTGACCTCTAAGGAAGAGCTTACCGTGGATATTCCAGAATTTGATTCTTCTCAGCAGGTTTATCAGTATTCAGAGGATGGCGCACAGCTTGAGCAGTATATATCAAATGCAGATCTTGAAACCTTTATTAATAATATAGGCTCTGCCTTTGGAGTTGACGGTTTGGGAGCGTTAATGAGTGCGGCTATGTCTGATCAGAGCGGAGATGTTACAGGCGGATATACCGGAAGCGGCATAACAGACGGATCTGCCGGAGACATTACCTCAGGCTCAACGACAGGCGTCAGCGGAGATGTTACTTATGATTTTTCAAAGCTTGATATAAAGGTAAACGGACAGAGCGTCAAGCTTCCTGCCAAAATTGACGGACTTATAGATCAGGTTACAATTGATAAGGAAAAGGTTGAAGCCGGATATCTTGAAAGCTTTTATAATGATGATTATTCATTTGGATTAACTGTTGCTAATGAATCTGATACGGACGCGGCTCCGAAGGACTGCCTGATTTCAGGTATTGATGTTTCCGAGGGCTCCCCGGTTTCGGTTACAATCGACGGTTTTGCTGTCGGAGGCAACGTTGCGGATTTGGCGAATAAATACGGCGTAAAGCTACAGGATGCTAATAACGGATACTTCACCATTTATGATATATCGTCTGAATGGAACGAAATGGTAGTTTATTATTACGATGGAAAAATTTATGAAATAAATATAGAGTTTATGGAGTTTTAACTTTTAAAAATTAAACTGAAACGGTTGGATATAATTTCCAGCCGTTTTTGTTTATTTAAAACAACAATATTATTAAAACCCGTTGACATGAAAAATTCTATATGATATAATATGATTGTTAATAAATTAACAATACGGATCTAATATAAAAACGGAGGTTTAAGATAATGAATATTTTTGTTTGCGTCGGAAGCTCGTGTCATCTGAGAGGATCCGCAAAAATAGTAGAACTTATAAAAGATGCGGTAAAGGAAAATAACCTTGAGGATAAAATAAAGCTTTCCGGAGCTTTTTGTTTGGGAAAATGTACAGAAGGGGTATCAATTAAAATTGACGATGAGATTATATGCGGCGTATCTCCGGACAATTTTGACGATATATTTAAAAAGCATGTTCTCGATAAGATATAAACGCCTGAAATACATATTGAAATGGAGCAGATTAAAATGATGGATTATTTGCAGCTTAAAAAGTTGAATTGTAAAAATTGCTATAAATGTATACGTCATTGTCCGGTTAAATCAATAAAATTTTCGGGAAATCAGGCGAATATAATAAATGATGAATGTATTCTCTGTGGAACATGCTTCGTAGTCTGTCCTCAGAACGCCAAGCAGATAAGAAACGACGTGGCAAAAGTCAGAGAGGCTATGTCGGGGGGAAAAAGAGTAGTTGCAAGCATAGCTCCGGCGTTTGCCGCAAATTATGAGGGAGTTACAATAGCCTCAATGCAGGACGCTTTGAAAAGACTGGGTTTTTATTTTGCGGAGGAAACGGCAGTCGGCGCGCAGCTTGTTACGTCTGAATATGAAAAATTAATACAGGAAGGCGGCCACAGCGTTATTATTTCTTCATGCTGCAATACTGTTAACACTCTTATACAGAAGTATTACCCCGGAGCGGTAAAATATCTGGCTGACGTTTTGTCGCCTATGCAGGCTCACTGTCAGAAGCTAAAGGACGAATATCCCGACTGTTATACCGTTTTTATAGGACCATGTATTTCTAAAAAAGAGGAAGCGGATAAATATAAGGGATTGGTCGATACTGTTCTGACCTTTGAGGAACTGACTGAATGGCTTAATGAAGAAGGAATCGAATTCAGACCGATGGAGGATACGGTCGAAAAGGGGCTGACAAGGCTTTACCCGACAAGCGGAGGAATACTTCGTACAATGTCGAGGAACAGTGAAAGATACAGTTATTTATCGGTTGACGGCACAGATAATTGTATTGCGGCTATCAAAGATGTAATTGACGGAAAAATAAGCGATTGCTTTATAGAGATGTCCGCATGTGCCGGAAGCTGCATAGGGGGACCGGCAATGGATAAGGAACACAGACAGCCTGTGACTGATTTTGTTGCTGTTGACAAATATGCCGGGAAGGAAAGGTTTAAAACACCTGAGGTTGACAGTGCGAAGCTTAAAAAGGAGTTCAAGGGAGAAATTCTGCACAGGGCAATGCCGAGCAGCAGGATTATTGAGGAAATTTTGCATAAAATGGGAAAAACCTCTCCTGATCAGGAGCTCAACTGCGGAAGCTGCGGATATGATACATGCCGTGAAAAAGCTATTGCGGTATATCAGAATAAGGCTGATTTTACTATGTGCCTGCCGTTTTTGAAGGAAAAGGCAGAGTCGTTTTCCGATAAAATAATAAGGAATACGCCGAACGGTATAATAGTTTTGAACGAGGAGCTTGAGGTACAACAAATCAATAAGTCCGCGTGTGAAATAATGAACGTTAAAAACCCGTCTGATATTCTGAATTCGCCGGTAGTAAGAATACTTAATCCGCTTGAGTTTATTACCGTAATGGATACCGGAAGAAATATACACGATAAAAAGGTTTACCTTGCCGAATACGGTAAATATGTCGAGGAAACTATTATATATGATCCGGAATACCATATAGTCATGGGAATACTCAGAGACATAACCCAAGAGGAAAAGGATAAGGAAAAACGCGGTGAAATATGCAGTAATACGATCGAGATTACAGATAAGGTTATTGAAAAGCAGATGAGGACCGTTCAGGAAATCGCGTCGCTGCTGGGCGAAACTGTCGCAGAAACAAAGGTTGCGCTTACTAACTTAAAGGAGAGCCTGAGTGATGAATAATCTTTGCACCGATATAGGATACCGCAGTATCAATAAATACGGCGAACAGCTTTGCGGAGATCATGTTGAGGTTATAGAAAGGGGAGAGGATTATACCGTTCTTGTTCTTGCGGACGGTCTGGGAAGCGGCGTAAAGGCGAGTATACTATCAACTCTTACATCAAAAATCATTTCAACTATGATCGCCAATGAAATGAGTCTTGAGGACTGTGTTTCAACAATAGCCGCTACGCTGCCGGTATGCGAGGTCAGAAAGGTCGCTTATTCCACGTTTACAATAATGTGCGTTCGGAATAACAGTGAAGCGGAGCTGATACAGTATGATAACCCTCAGGTTATTTTACTCAGAAACGGCAGAAATTTTGATTATGAGAAAACCTCGTCTGAAACCGGCGGAAAAACGATATACACGTCAAAAATTCAGCTTTGTGAAAACGACGTATTTATAGCTATGAGCGACGGCGCAATCTTTGCGGGCGTAGGCAAATATATGAATTTCGGCTGGCAGAGAGAAAACATCATAGATTATATTGAAAAGCTGTATGAACCCAATTATACGGCAAAGGTTATTTCTACCCTGATACTTGACGAGTGCAACAGGCTTTATGGAAACGAACCGGGCGACGATACAACGGTAGCGGCAATAAAGATAAGACCAAGAAAGCCGGTCAGTCTTCTTTTCGGACCGCCTGCCGATCCTAAGGACGTAAATAAAATGATGGCTCTTTTCTTTTCGAAGGAAGGCAAGCATATAGTCTGCGGAGGCACCACGTCCTCGCTGGCGGCTCAATATCTTGGTACAGAGGTAATTCCCGATATGGATTACCTTGATCCTGAAATACCTCCTATAGCAGAGATAAAGGGAGTGGATCTTTCAACTGAGGGAGTCATTACCATGACAAGAGTATTGGAATATGCAAAAAGCTATATCTCGGACAACGAATGCTATTACGACTGGAGTACTAAACGTGACGGAGCCTCAAAAATTTCCAGAATTATTTTTGAAGAGGCGACAGACATAAATTTTTATGTGGGAAGAGCTAAAAACCCCGCGCATCAGAATCCGAATCTGCCGATCAATTTCAGCATTAAAATGAGGATAGTGGAAGAGCTTTCGGAATGTCTGAAGAAAATGGGAAAACGGATCAATGTAAGTTATTTTTGATGGAGGTCAAGAGCAATGAGAAAGTTTGACACAAAGGTACAGTATCTGAAATATAAAATATTACGAGAAGTTACAAAGCATGCTTTTGCCGGAAATCTCATGGATTGCTATACCGATATTCCGGGAGTTATCGTTAAAGGCGACGAATCTACTATGAGGTGCTGCGTATACAAGGAAAGAGCTATAGTCACAGAGCGTATCAAGCTTGCGCTTGGAGGAGATAAATCGAATCCTAACGTTATCGAGGTTATAGATATAGCGTGCGACGAATGTCCTGTCAGCGGCTATAACGTGCTTCATGATCTTTGCAGAGGCTGTATAGCCCATCGCTGCGAGGATGTCTGTATGAAGGGCGCGATAGATTTCGATAAGGATCAGAAGGCGGTTATAAACAAGGATAAGTGCGTTGAGTGCGGAAGATGCTCGACTGTATGTCCTTACGGAGCGATCGTAAACAGAAAGCGTCCGTGTGAAAGAGCGTGTAAGGTAAACGCTATACATATGGGCAAGTCAAAATGCGCTGAAATTGACAATGATAAATGTATATCCTGCGGGGCTTGCGTATATCAGTGTCCTTTCGGAGCAGTTATGGACAAATCCTTTATTTTAGACGTTATAGAAATGATAAAGAATAAGGACAAAAACGACGATAAGCTTTATGCGGTAGTCGCACCGTCTATTTCAAGCCAGTTTTCATATGCTAAGCTTGGTCAGGTAGTTACAGGCATAAAGGAACTGGGCTTCCATACAGTGGTAGAAGCGGCGTTAGGAGCTGATATGGTAGCTTATGCGGAAGCTCAGGAGCTTGCTGAAAAGAAATTCCTGACCAGCTCTTGCTGTCCGGCGTTTGTTGATTATATTGAAAAACAATTTCCTGTAATGAAGGAGCATGTTTCTCATAATTTATCGCCTATGGCTACTATTGCAAAATATATCAAGGAAACAGATGAAAACGCAAAAATTGTTTTTATCGGACCTTGTACGGCTAAAAAAATGGAATTTCAGAAGGAAAGAGTAAAGCCTTATATCGACAGCGTTATAACCTTTGAAGAGCTTCAGGCGTTGTTTGACGGAAGGGAAATAGATATAACAAAGCTTGAAGAGGACGTGCTTGACAACGCTTCATATTACGGACGTATATTTGCAAGAAGCGGCGGTCTTGCGGACGCCGTAAGTCAGGCGCTTTCCGAGCATGGAATTGAGGACTTTAAATATGATCCCGTTTCATGCGATGGTATTGAAGCATGCAGAGTAGCCTTGCTTAAGGCTTCAAAAAATGTTTTGCCCAATAATTTTATTGAAGGAATGGCTTGCAGCGGCGGCTGTATAGGCGGCGCCGGTTGTCTTACGCACGGCGTTAAGGATAAGAATGAGGTTGATAAGTACGGAAGAGAGGCCATGGAAAAAACCATTACAAGCGCGATTAGTTTTACGCAATAATTTTATATAAAAAATGTGCGGAGTTTCCGCATATTTTTTTTGAATTTTGAACATTGACAAAAAAAGCTGGAATTGTTATAATATAACGGTTAACAGTTAAACGTTTAATAGTAGGAGGCGATAAAAATTTACTGTGACATTATTAACCGTCTGGAAAAGGCTCATCTTCTGCGCAGGATTTATTGTCAGCGTCTTACGGCAAAATCCAAGCTGCATTTCGGTCAGATTCCGGTAATGAATTATATATCGGAAAACGACGGCTGTACACAGGCGGATATTGCTGAAAGGCTTCAGGTGACTGCCGCCTGCGTTGCAACGTCTACAAAAAGACTTCAGAAATCCGGTTTTATTACGAAAACAATTGATGAGGATAATCTGAGATGCAAAAGGCTTAGCCTAACTCCATTAGGGAAAAAGGCGCTTGACGAATGTCACGCTCCTTTTGACGAATATGATAATTATATATTCAGGAATATAAATGCCGATGAAATTAAAAATGCGGAAATATTTCTTGATAAGCTGATTTATAATATGGAGGAGGCAATAGGCGATAATCACAGCGGAGCTGATTTTTATGAAATAAACAAACTTATCAGGCGAGTAAGGGAAGAAAAGGAGGAAAATAAGGATATATGATCAGAAAAATTATTTCCTGCATCGGCGAATACAAAAAATATGCGATATTAACGCCGGTAATTATTATCGGCGAGGTTTTGATGGAAATTATGATACCTTTTGTTATGGCTAAAATACTGGACGTGGGTATAAACGGCGACGGAGGAATACCTTACATAATAAAAATGGGAATCGTTATGCTGCTTATGGCCGCTTTTTCTCTTATCTGCGGAGCGCTTGCCGGAAAATTCGCGGCAACGGCGGGTATGGGATTTGCAAAAAATGTACGTAAAGAGCTTTTTAATAAAATTCAGGATTTTTCATTTAAAAATGTAGATAAATTCAGTACGGCTTCTTTGGTAACTCGTCTTACAACAGATGTTACTAATACTCAGAACGCCTTTATGATGATAATCAGAACAGCAGTTAGAGCGCCTATGATGATGATAGGAGCAACCATAATGGCCGTTACTATAAACCTGAGACTTTCCGTTATATTTTTTATTGCAATACCGTTTTTGGGAATCGCTTTGTTTCTTATAGGCTCTCATGCTCATCCTCGCTTTCAGAAGATGTTGAAAAAGTATGACGCTATGAACGCGTCAGTTCAGGAAAATCTGATAGGTATACGAGTAGTTAAGGCCTTTGTCAGGGAAAAGCATGAAAATAAAAAATTTGAAGCCTCTGCCGACGATGTAAGAAAGGCCCAGCTTTTCGCGGAAAAACTTGTAATTTTAAATAATCCGATAATGCAGCTTACTATGTATGCAAGTATTGTTGCGATTTTCTGGTTCGGCGGAAATATGATAATAGGCGGAACAATGGAAACAGGTCAGCTTACCAGCTTTCTTACTTATGTGACTCAGATTTTAATGTCGCTTATGATGATTTCATTTATTTTCATTATGTGTATTATTTCAAGGGCGTCAATCGCCAGAATTTCCGAGGTTTTAAATGAGCAGCCGGATATTTGCGACGGTTCGGGAAAGGACGTGTTCGTAGGCGACGGTTCAATTAAATTTGAAAACGTATCGTTCAGCTACGTAAACGATGAATCAAACTGCGCCCTTACCGATATAAATCTTGAGATAAAATCAGGTGAAACCATAGGTATTATAGGCGGAACAGGATCTTCTAAGACAAGTCTTGTTCAGCTTATTCCGAGGCTTTACGATACTACCTCCGGAACGGTATACGTAGGCGGTCATGACGTTAAGGAATACAGCCTCGAGCATTTGAGGGACGAGGTTGCGATGGTGCTTCAGAAAAACGTTTTGTTTTCAGGCACAATAAAAGAAAACCTAAAATGGGGAAATGAAAACGCTAATGACGATGAAATAATCGACGCCTGCAAATCGGCTCAGGCTCATGACTTTATAATGTCCTTTCCGGACGGATACGATACTGATCTGGGACAGGGCGGCGTAAATGTTTCCGGAGGGCAGAAGCAGCGTTTATGCATCGCAAGAGCGCTGCTGAAAAAGCCTAAAATTATAATACTCGACGACAGCACCAGCGCGGTTGATACCGCGACTGACAGTAAAATCCGGCAGGCGTTCAGAGAAAAGCTTGCCGATACGACAACTATAATAATAGCTCAGAGAATTTCTTCGGTAAGCGACGCCGATAAAATCATCGTTCTTGACGACGGCCGGGTAAGCGGTATAGGAACTCATGAGCAGCTTATTGAATCTAATGAAATATATCGGGAGGTTTACGAATCTCAGCAGAAAGGAAGTGACCGATAATGCCCGGACCGCAGAAAAGAGCAATCGGCAAACCGCAGAATACTTTTGCTACTCTTCGGAGAATATTCAGCTATATGAGTGAATTCAAGCTTAAATTATTTGTGATTTTTATAGCGATTTTAATTAGCTCGGTGGCGTCGGTTGCAGGTACTTATATGCTAAAGCCCATAATCGACAATTATATCGAACCCTTTATCGGCAAGGAAAATCCGGATCTTAGCAAGTTTATTGGGATGCTGGTTCTAATGTCGTTTATATATATCATAGGCGCGGCGTCCTCGTGGCTTTTTAACAGAGTAATGATAAGCGTCGCTACAAAAACGCTTTATAAAATACGCGTCGATATGTTCAGCAGAATGGAGTCTCTTCCTATAAAGTATTTCGATACTCACACCCACGGCGAGATAATGAGCCGTTATACCAATGATTCGGACGCTGTAAGAGAAATGCTTACAAACAGTATCGCTCAGTTTATTTCATCAGGAATAACAGTTGTAAGCGTTTTCTGCATGATGCTTGTTCTGAGCTGGCAGCTTACTATTATAGTTGTGGCAATGCTTGGCGTTATACTGCTGGTTATAAAGAATATCGGCGGAAAAAGCGGAAAATATTTCAAGGACCAGCAGCGGGCGATAGGAGCTGCAAACGGATATATCGAGGAAATGATAGAGGGACAGAAGGTAGTTAAGGTTTTCTGTCATGAGGAAAAATCCAAAGAAGGCTTTGAAAAAATTAACGAAAGACTTAGAGAAGCGTCAACCAACGCAAACACTTATGCAAATATACTTATGCCGGTGATGAACAATCTGTCTTATATACATTTTGCCGTTACGGCGATGGCAGGAGGAATTATAGCTGTTTTAGGATATATAACCTTCGGAGCAGCAGCGGCTTTTTTACAGTATACAAGACAGTTTGCAATGCCTATTACTCAGATTTCGCAGCAGTTCAACGCCGTGCTTTCGGCGCTTGCAGGCGCTGAAAGAATATTCAATCTCATAGACGAGCAGCCGGAAACGGACGATGGATATGTAACTCTTGTATATGCCCAGAAGGATGAAAACGGCGGGCTCCATGAAGTTGACCACAGAACCGGGTTATGGGCTTGGAAGCATCCTCATCATGATGGAACGCTGACATATACCGAGGTGAGAGGTAAGGTTACCTTTGATAATGTGGTTTTCGGATATAATGAAGACAAGACCGTTCTCAACGGTATAACGCTTTATGCGAAGCCGGGACAGAAAATCGCTTTCGTAGGCTCGACGGGCGCCGGAAAAACGACGATAACAAATCTGATAAATCGTTTTTATGATGTTCCGGACGGAAAAATAAGATATGACGATATTAATATCAATAAAATAAAAAAAGCTGATTTAAGGCGTTCACAGTCGATAGTGCTTCAGGACACTCATTTATTTACGGGAACAATAGCGGACAATATACGATACGGAAAGCTTGGAGCTTCTGATGAGGAGGTAAGGTCGGCGGCTGTGCTCGCTAATGCCGATACTTTTATCAAGCATCTTCCTGACGGATATAATACAATAATAACAGGCGACGGAGGTAATCTGAGTCAGGGACAGCGTCAGCTTCTGGCAATTGCAAGAGCGGCCGTCGCTGATCCGCCTGTGCTTATTCTCGACGAGGCAACAAGCTCCATAGATACGCGTACAGAATCACTTATCGAAAAGGGCATGGACAGTCTTATGGAGGGAAGAACTGTTTTTGTTATTGCTCACAGGCTTTCTACAGTAAGAAATTCGCATGCTATAATGGTAATGGAAAACGGCAGAATAATTGAAAGAGGCAATCATGAGGATCTGATTGAACGCCGCGGAAGATATTATCAGTTATATACGGGTATGTTTGAGCTTAGTTAATTTTGCGTAAAATTGCATGAAAATCATATTTATTATTATATGATGTTTGTCTATTATACATATTGAACAAATCTCAAAAATTGTGTATTATAAGAGTATCTGATTAAAGAGTGAAGCATATGCCGGAGTAATTCGCCTGATCCGGTAAAAAGATAAACAGGTGAAAAAGCGGGCCGTTAGCGTATAAAAAACGGCAGAATGGAGATTTTACCTATGAAAATTAAAAGAATACTTGCATGCGTTTGCGCGTCAATGCTTATGGCGCTTTCCTTCACAGCCTGCGGCGATTCTGACAAAAAATCGGATAAGTCGTCTTCCGAAGTAGTTACAGAGGCTCCTACGGAAGCTGCAACAGAAGCTGAGACAACCGCTGATTCCTCCTCTGCGGCGGATTCTAATGCCGGCGGAACTAACGGTCAGGTTAATGCGATTGTAGTAGAGGATAGTATTGTTGCTGAAGACGGCGACGCTTATCTTGCCTTTGCAGACGGCAGATATGTCGGCTATTATTGGGGAACAGACGCCGATACATTAGCTTATGCCGCTACTAACGCTAAAATTGAGGGTAACGGACAGTATACTGTTGCGCTTGACGCTACTACAAACGGTTACAATCAGACAACGGGATACAGCGATATGCAGGGACTTACATTTGCGGCTGTAATTGTAAAAAACGGCACGACGCTTTATCCGAATATGATTATTTCAATAGACAGCATTAAGCTTGACGGAAAAGAAATTGAAATGACAAAGAAGCCTTATACGTCCTCAGACGACGGTAAGGAAATGAGATCCAATATTTATAACAGCTATGTAAACGCTGACGAAGTTGCTTCAGACGCAAGAACTGCGGACGGCGATCTGACAAACTGCTCTCCTCAGGTAGTTGATCCTGCTTCATTTGCAACATATCAGAAAATTGAGGTTACTTTTACAGTTTCAGGTCTTTGAGCTCTGTAAGCTGATGAAAAAAGCGGTATAGGAAAGCTATACCGCTTTTTTATTATCTTTTAGTCTGTCCTTTATTTTGGGTATTATCATTAAAACTGCTATTGAAAACAGAGTCGTTGACGCGGTAAGCGCGTATACAGGATAAAAAAATACCGCTGCAAGGGAAATCGCCGAAAGAATCGGAGTTATTATAAGGCATTTTCTGCGGTTTTTTGCAATTTGTTCGTTGTCAAGAGGCTTATTTGGATTTTCAACAGGAGAGAATAGCAGCATTGAAATAAACGTAAACGCACAGCATATTATTACTGCCGCAACAGAAAGCTTTTTCGGTAAAAAATATGAAAAAATAAGTATTGAGGAAAATACTCCTGTGAATACAATGTTGCACTTCAAATAGCTGTCTGCATGGTATCCCCCGCATAGTTGCCTGAGCGGTATAAAATAAACGAGAAATATAACGGCGTCAGAAATACGCCCGCTTATTATTCCGATAATCAAGGCGATAAGTATACCCGCTAATCCTGATATAAGCACTTCATATCCATATTGATAAATTTCACTTTTACCGCTGTCTATGACAGATTTCCGACATAAAAAATCAGTTAATTTTCGACTGATAAATGTAATCATTAAAAATACCCCCTTCTTTACACATTTTACCATATAAAATCGAAATATGTATAAATAAACTGTGTACGATTTATGTACAAATTGTTAACGGCGTTTATATCATATAATTTGAATATTTTTTGTGTATGGTTGACTTAAATATATAAAAAGTGGTATAATTATGTTAATTTGCTGATAGGGGAGAATTGTAATGAAAACAAAAAAAGCATTGCTATGTTTTGGCGCAGCGGCGACTTTGTTTCTTTATGGGTGTGAAAGTAAAGATAATAACGGCAGCTCGTCAGCCGATAGCTCCAGCTCTGTAATTACAACGGCTGTTCAGAACACTGTACCGACTGCTAAATCGCCGGATTATTCAGAATCTTCTTATACAAGACCTTCTTATGGTAATTATGCTTTTACAAGAAAAAGAGAATCCTTGAGAATTGATAGAGATAAATATTTTAGGGATATACTTATTGAGGACGGCATGGATGAGGATTCCGTTGACGATATAATGAAGAAATTAGAAAAGTCTAAAGAAGAAAGCACAAGAACAACTCTAAGTCAAGAGGAAATGCGTAAAAAATATCTCGGAGAATAAAATTAAAGAGGTTTAAAATATGAAATTAGGAATGGTCGGACTCCCAAATGTGGGAAAGAGTACACTTTTTAATGCGTTAACAAATGCAGGAGCAGAATCTGCTAATTATCCTTTTTGCACTATTGAAAAAAATATAGGGATAGTATCCGTCCCGGACGAGCGTCTTGACAGACTTGCGGAAATGTATAATCCGGAGAAATTTACGCCGGCAACTCTTGAATTTGTAGATATTGCAGGGCTTGTAAAGGGCGCGTCCAAGGGAGAGGGACTTGGCAATAAATTTTTGGCCGATATAAGAGAAGTAGACGCGATTGTGCATGTTGTTCGATGCTTTGAGGACATAGATATCATACATGTTGACGGAGAGATTAACCCTGCAAGAGATATTGAAACGATAAATCTCGAGCTTATATTTTCCGATATTGAAATGATTGAAAGACGGATTGACCGGAGCAGGAAGCTTGCAAAGGGCGATAAAAGGTATATATCGGAAATTGATTTTCTTGAAAGACTGAAAGGACACCTTGAGTCGGGTAAATCTGCAAGGGCTTTTGATTATACCGACGACGAAAGGGATATTATAAAGTCTACTCCGCTGCTTTCAGGAAAGCCTGTAATTTATGCGGCTAATCTCTGTGAAGAGGATTTTATAAATAATATTGAAAATAATGAAAATTATAATATGGTAAAAAAAATTGCCGAAGAGGAGCATTCGGCAGTACTCCCTATATGCGCACAGATTGAAGCGGAAATCTCGGATATGGAGCCGGAAGACAAGGCTATGTTTTTGGACGAGATGGGCTTGAAGGAATCGGGACTCAACCGTATTATAAAGGAAGGATATGCGCTGCTGGGCCTTATTTCATATCTTACTGCGGGGAAGCCTGAAGTAAGAGCATGGACTATAAAAAAAGGAACCAAGGCTCCTCAGGCAGCGGGTAAAATACATACTGATTTTGAAAAGGGTTTTATCCGCGCAGAGGTTGTCGGCTTTAATGATTTGATGGAATGCGGAAGTATGGCGGCTGCAAAGGAAAAGGGACTTGTCAGACTGGAGGGCAAGGAATATGTAATGCAGGACGGGGACATTGTTCTTTTCCGGTTTAACGTGTAGCATAAAAAAACAGGATGCAAAAAAGCATCCTGTTTTTAGTAAATAATAATATTAAATATGTTGGAGAAGTTATTTTAATGAACGATTATAAATTTCTATTTAATGAGGCGTTGAATGCAAGAAATAATTCATATGCGCCTTATTCTGATTTTAAGGTGGGGGCGGCTCTGCTTACCTCGGACGGAAGTGTTTTTACAGGCTGCAATGTTGAAAACGCTTCTTATTCTCTTGGCTGCTGTGCAGAAAGAACAGCGTTTTTTAAGGCAGTTTCAGAGGGAAAAAATCAGTTTTCGGCAATTGCCGTTGCCGGAGGCAAAAATAATGCCGGAGTAGTTTGTTATCCCTGCGGAGCATGTCTTCAGGTTATGACAGAATTTTGCGATAAGGATTTTAAAATCGTGTTATCCGATAGGGTATTAAATTTATCGGAATTATTGCCGTATACATTTGAAATAGATTAATACATGGATTTCTTAATGTTTCAATAACATTGAAATTGTATGAATTTTATAAAAGTTATTGACAAATGCATGGAATAATGTAATAATTAAAGCATAAGAAATTATCGGGGGGAAATCAATGAAAAAAATAACTGCTTTTTTATCCGCAGCCGTTTTGACTTTTACATCATTTTCTACGGGAGCATACGGCTCCGGTCAGGCGGAAGCCGCGGATATTAAGTTAAATTATGCTGAAGCGCTTCAGAAATCTATTTATTTTTACGAGTGTCAGCAGGCGGGGCCTCTTCCTGAATGGAATCGAGTCGAATGGCGCGCAGATTCCACGGTCGATGACTTTATTAAAGGAGGATGGTATGACGCGGGGGATCATGTTAAATTCAATCTTCCTATGGCCTATTCGGCTTCTATGGTTGCATGGGGTCTTTATCAATACCCGGATGGGATTGATAAATGCGGAGAAATGACTAATTATGTAAATAACCTTACCTTTGTTCTGGATTATCTCGCCGAATGCGATCTCGGCGATAAAGTAGTATTTCAGGTTGGAAACGGTCAGCAGGATCATACATGGTGGGGTCCGGTTGAGCTTTATGAATATGGCATGAATGAAAACGGCAATTATAACGGCAGGCCATATTATGCAGGCACGAAATGCTCAGCCGCTTTCGGCGAAATGGCGGCGGCTCTTGCGGCAGGATACTGCGCTTTGCAGGGACGTTCGGACAAAACTGATTATTACCTTGAGCATGCTGAAAATATTTTTAAAATTGCGGATACGGCAAAGAGCAACGCCGAATATGACGACAGTGACGCGCAGGGCTTTTACCGTTCGTCGCATTTTTATGACGAATTGTTCTGGGCTGCAAACTGGCTCTATAAGGCTACCGGAAATAAAGAATATCTTGATAAAGCTACGGGCTATATACCATTTCTTGACAAGGAGCTTGGCTCTGACGAATTAAAATATACATGGGCAATGTGCTGGGACGATGTTATGCAGGGAGGCATGGTTCTCTATGCTCAGAATACAAAGAACCAGACATATATAGACCGCGTTAAGAAGCATCTGGATTACTGGACTTATAATGTGACACAGCTTGAGGGCGGTCTCAGATGGATTGATTCATGGGGCTGTCTCAGATATGCAACTTCCGCAGCGTTTTTAACTGCGGTTGCATGCGATACTCTTCCGCTTGGGGATACGGCTGATTATAAGTCATTTTATGAAGCGCAGGCCAATTATTGCCTTGGAGATAATCCGCTGAATCAGAGCTTTGTAGTAGGTTACGGTGAAAATTATCCGCTTAACGCCCATCATAGAACCGCACATGCGTCATGGAACAACGACTTAAGCAACCCTCCGAATAATAGACATATTCTTTACGGCGCATTAGTAGGAGGCCCTACTCAAAATGGAGAATATGAGGACGACAGACAGAATTTTATTAACAATGAGGTCGCGTGCGATTATAATGCGGGCTTCACCGGTCTTTTAGCAAAAATGACCGATGAATACGGCGGAGCAACAGATCCTGATTTTCCTGAGCCTGAAAAGCGTGACGATGAATTTTACGTTGAAGCGGCTCTAAAGCAATCGTCAGGCAGCGGTGTTTCACTGAGTCTTAAATTTACCAATCATACTGCTTGGCCGGCGAGAGTTGTTGACAATATGTCTTATCGTTATTACTTTGACGTATCGGAGGTTATTTCGGCAGGTTATTCTCCAAACGATATTGTCGTAAGAGTCGACCGAGATCAGGCTCTTATGTACGGCGAAGAATATGCCGCTGTTATTTCGCCTATAACCCAATACAAGGATAATGTTTATTATATAGAGGTTTCATATCCTAACGGAGCGGCAGCGCTTCCGATTTCAGAGGGAAGACATCAGTGTGAAACAATGCTCGCTTTGGTATATCCGAATTACGGATCCGGCTGGGACGCTTCAAATGATTATTCCAATCAGGATATTCTGAATGCGGAGGAAGGTATTAAAACCGACAAGATAACTGTTTATCATAACGGAAAGCTTGTTTTCGGAATAGAGCCGGACGGTACTTCGCCTGATACCAGCGAGCCTACCGAAGAAGACTTGCCTTCGCTAAAAGGCGACGTTAATTTGGACGGAAAAATTTCGTCAGCGGATATTGTTGCAATCAATAAATATTTACTTAATTTAAATGCAATTTCTGAAGAGGCGTTCAATAATGCCGATTATAATTCAGATAAGGCGGTAAACGTATTTGATTCCATTGGAATCAGAAAACTTATATTAAATAAATAGTAAAATAAAAGCGGCTGTTTAACAGCCGCTTTTTTATATGGTATTTTTTATTTTACAGTATCAACCTTCATAAGATTAGTAGTGCCTGAAACTCCAAGCGGTACGCCGGCTGTTATAACTACCTTATCGCCTTTTTCTACAAATCCGTTTTCCTTAGCGGCTTCTATGGCGTGCTCAAAAAGTTCGTCAGTATTAGTTTCTTCGCTTATTACAAGAGGGGTTACTCCCCATGACATATTCATCTGACGGCATACGGTATCGTCTGTCGTACAGCTTATTATAGGACAAAGCGGTCTGTATTTTGAAATCAGGCGCGCAGTACTTCCGCCCTTTGTAACGGTAATTATTGCCTTTACATCAAGATCATGGGCTGTTGTAACGGTTGCGTGTGATATGGCGTTTGCAATATTGGGGTTCGAATCGTTTTCTCTTTTATGAAATCTTGATTTATAATCGATATCCTTTTCAGTGGTTTCTGCAATCAGCGCCATAGCGCTTACGGCTTCAACGGGGAATTCGCCGGCGGCAGTTTCGCCGGAAAGCATTATAGCGCTTGTTCCGTCGTAAATAGCGTTTGCAACGTCGGTTATTTCAGCACGGGTAGGTCTTGGATTCATAATCATTGATTCCAGCATCTGAGTTGCGGTAATAACCTGTTTACCGGCATTGTAACCCTTATGAATAAGATCCTTTTGAATAGCGGGTATCTTTTCAAATGGTATTTCAACTCCCATATCGCCTCTTGCGACCATTATGCCGTCCGCAGCTTCAAGTATTTCGTCTATATTTTCAACGCCCTCTAAATTTTCTATTTTGGCGATGATTCTTGCATTGAACCAGCCGAGACTCTGCGTATATCTCCTGAGATAATTTATATCCGCAGCAGTTCTTACAAAGCTTGCGGCAATAAAATCATATTTCATTTTAGCGCCGAATTCAAGATCGCTCATATCCGCGTCGCTTAAATAAGGCATCGAAAGCTTTACTCCGGGTACGTTTATTCCCTTATTATTAGAAAGCCTGCCTCCGTGGATAATACGACACACGATTTCAGTAGCAGTCACCTTTTCGGCAAGCAGCTCTATTACGCCGTCGTTAATAAGTATACGCGTTCCGACTGTTACGTCTTCAGGAAGCTTTTTGAAGGTTACGCTGCCGATTTTATCGGTGCAAAGACAGTTTTCTGTCGTTAGAGTATAGATGTCTCCGTTTTTGATTTCCACAGGCTTATCGTCAACAAAACGACCAAGTCTTACCTCTGGACCTTTAGTATCCATCATTGAAGCGACGGGAAGCTTGAGCTCTGCCGCAGCCTTTCTCAACGTTTCAAGGCATTCCTTATGGTACTCGTAATTACCATGTGAAAAATTGAAACGAGCCACGTTCATTCCGTGTTCCATTAGCTTTTTCATCATATCTTCCGATTTTGTTGCCGGGCCGATTGTGCAGACAATTTTTGTCTTTCTCATAAATTTTCCTCCTGAAATAACAAATCATTTATCCCTTATTAATTTCCCTGCTTCAGAGGCGACGCCCCGATAATATAAAGAGAGGGTATATTCTTATATTTAGACGGAAGACGATCGTATAAACCTGTTCCCGTCGGAATAAGAAACTTGATTCGGAATCCGTTTTCCTCAAGCTCAGATATAAGCTGACCTGACGTCCACATAGCTTCGTAGACGGGGTATTTTTCCCATCCGTCGATAGCTCTCAATTTAATGCCTGTTACAGGGTCCTTTCCGCTGAAAACAAGCAAACCGCTGTCGTTGAGCATATCTCTTGCTTTATTGTAAAGCTCTTTTCTTTTTTTGTATTCAAAGTGGCTTATATAGTCAAAACCGGTTATAAGGTCATATTTGTTTGAGGATTCCTGAGAAAGATCAGTCGATGTTATATCGGAAGCTGAAAAATAATTTTTTATAATTGCTGCTAAAGCTGTTTTCTCAAGAGAATTTACACATTTTATTTCAGGCTCTTCAGATTTAAGCTTGTTGTTCATTATAAAATCTATAATATCATTATTAGAGCGTATAAAGCTTTTTCCTGCACGGAAAAGTAAATCTGAAATTACGGAATATTTCTCCGCCCCGTTTGGTATGGCGTTTTCTATACCGTCTTCAATTGCCGCAATTATATTTCCAGAGGCAAGCTCCTCTGCCGACGAAATTGAAACGCAGCGGAAACCGGCTTCCCTGAGCGCCGTATAGGCGTCCTGATTCATTGCGGTATAGCTGTGAATACCGCAGTCGTTAAGAAATCTTAAATCGTCGACGCAAGCTTCTGATAACCCTTCAAGAGGATTATGGCCCGTTATAAATATCATTCCGGATTTCAAAACGGCTTTTTCAGGAATACTTGCCGTATCGCCGCAGTAAACGAAATATCTGCCGGAATTTCCTGTAGCTTCGCCGGAATTTATTTTATAAATACTGTTTTTACAGAGGTTTTTATAAATAATTTCCGCATATTTTTCTCTGCCGTAAAAGTCGATTACTACCTCTTCATACGCGTTAAAATAAGAAAGCTCTCTGCTTACAGCCTTCATACATACCTTTTCCAAATCGCGGAGTTTTTTTTCACGTTCTTCTCCTAAAGAGTTTTTAATACCTTCAAATCTTTCAGGCATGTTTATCTGAGCGTCAATATCAACCTCGCGGCACCCTTTAGGACAGTCCTTAAGCCTTGCTCCGGGGGATATACGGAGCACATAATCCTCAGTGCGTTCGCTGTATTTTACGAGCGCGCCGTCGATTTTCTCAATCTGGTTTGAATTGAGGGTAGAGCGAAGTCTTACAGAGTCAAGTTCCTTTTTTAAAGACGAGACGGAAGCTTCAGCTTTCTTTCTTGCCTGTATTTCTGCGGCGAGAGCGTCTTCAAGACGCATGAGACGGTCGTTTAATTCATTAAAGCAATCCGCGGCTTTTTGGTTGAATGAGTTCTGATTTTCTCCGAATACTTCAATTTCTGTCAGAACGCCGGGATATTTTTTTGAAAATTTTCCTTTGGCTGCCGATTGCTCATCCTGCGGATAATAGGCGGCGACGAAATCCCTTAAGTTATCTGATCCTTTCAATTTTATCCACCTTCTGTAAAATACAGTTATTTATTTTTTTCGTTTGAATTCATTTCGCCCGGAAAAATTATAGTTTTCAATGTCATTAAAATAAGTCTCAGATCCATTACCATTGAATAACGTTCAATGTACATCAGATCCATTTTCAGCTTGTCGTAAGGCGTGGTATCGTATACTCCCGTAACCTGCGCATATCCCGTAAGACCGGCCTTGACTTTTAAACGAAAACGAAATTCAGGCATTTCCTTTTCATATTTTTCTGTAAGCTCCGGACGTTCCGGACGCGGGCCTACAACGGACATATCCCCTCGTAAAATATTTATTAACTGAGGTATTTCATCTAAACGGCATTTTCTCAGAAATTTGCCCACTCTGGTAATTCTTGAGTCTGAATTTGAAGCAAGCCTTGGGATTCCGTCCTTTTCCGCGTCGGGAATCATACTTCTGAATTTATAAACATAGAATTCTTTTGCGTTCATTGTCAGCCTTTTTTGTTTATAAAATATTTTTCCGCGGTCGTCTATTTTTATTGCTGCCGCAATTATTAGAAAAATTGGCGACAAAACGGCAAGTCCGATAACGGAAAATAAAATATCGAATATTCTTTTGAACAGACGCTGATCAAAGGATAATCCTTCGTTTCTGCAAAGCAGCAGCGGCGAATCAAAAAGCCGGATATCCTCTCCGCCCCTTATAATAATATCTGAAATTTTAGGAGAAATATAAATCCTTTTGGATTTTTCAAAGCAATATTTTATAATATCGTTTCTGAGCTTACCGCTTATATCGCATATTATTACTCCGTCATATCTTGAAATTTCATTTTTAATCCGTGAAAAGTCCTCTTTGATGCTAATGGATTCGCATATCATATACTTATCCTCGCGTTTGCTCATTTTATTAGTAAGCGTTTCGGCATTTCTGCTTCCGTATACTATTATCAGCTTTCTCGGCGGATAAAGCTTGAGATAAATCCTGTTATTACAGAAAATCCAGACGGAAATGATTATAAGGTCTGCCGCCGTCATATATATCATAGGAATGACCTTCATAAAATCTCTTCCTATTACGCTGATCTGGAAATAGGTTATTATGTTTACGGCCACCATTGATATTGACTGAGAGTAAAGCATATCAGACCTTTTTAGGTATCCCATTTTCAGACCGCCGTAAGCCTTGAAAAAAAGCAGCGTCAGTATCATATAAATAAAAATCACTACCCAGTTACCTCGGCGGTAAAACGGAAGCACGATAGCGTCGCTGTAATATTCATACCATATATAAATAAACACTCCTGAAAGGAACAGAATAAGGATCAGGCTGGAAAAAAACGAAATTATACGTTTATATTGCTCGTTTTTGTTCATTAAAAATAATCTCTCTTTGCAAATTTTTCTTAAAAAAGCATATTTATACTTATACGTATTATAACAAATCAGAAAGCTTTAGTCAATAGAGATTCCGTATATCGGCAGATAAATTGGGAAAAATATTACTGCGGACTGTTTTAAGTGTATTTAGTGTATTATTTGTAATAATACACAATGCGACAGGATAAATTTTCATATTTATCTGTCAGAATGTCAATTTACATTTAATCTCTTATATTTTATAATTAGTACATAAAGAAAAAATAAAAAGGGGAATTAAATATGCTTAGGATCAGCAAAGCGTTTCAGGGAGGTTTTGCTCTTATATTTTTGCTTGTAATGATTTCAGCAGTTGTAAGAGGATTTATAAAATATTCGCCGGCAGCAATTGCCTTTACAGTTGTCTGCGGTATGGTATTTACAGCGGGCGTTATCCTGATTTACGGTTTTCTTAAAAAAAAGACAGTCCGCTTAACAAGGAAACAGATAGATAAAATATTTATTGTAATTGCGGCGGCTGTTCTTGTATTACAACTTATATCCGCATTTTATTTAAAATTTACTCCAGTTTCTGATCTTGGATATGTTGACAGGGCGGCAAGGGATTTTTGCCTTACCTGGGATAAAAGCGACCTTTATAATAATCTTCCTGAAAGACATATGGATTATTTTGTAAGGTATCCGAATAATCAGGCTCTGCTTGTCATCCTGTCTCTTGTTTATTCGCTTTGCCGTAACGTATCGGGAGTAATGCCCTTGGCTGCTCCTATACTTCTTAATACTATTGGTCTTAACGTGTCTTTTATTTTTTTGTATTTAATTTCAAAAAAAATTAGCAGGGATAAATTTACTCCTCTTTTTTGCGCTGTAATAGGCGCTGGATTTTCAGTATTTTACACATATACTCCGTATTTTTATACGGATTCCATGAGTATGCCCTGGGTAATGGCGTCGATTTATATGTTCCTTAGCGGCATGGAAAATAAAAGCGTTAAAAAATCTGTCGTACAGCTTCTTTTCAGCGGATTGTTTTTGGTTATAGGCTGCAAAATCAAAGGCAGCGTTATAATTCTTATACCAGCGTTCCTGCTTTATCTTATATATTTTTGCACAAAGCTCAACCGTAAGGCTTATTTCAGATCCGCCTGTGTGTTATTAAGCGGAATCGTAATTGCGTCGGCGGCAAGCTCGGCATTTATTAAAAGCTTTGATTTAGCTGATAAGCAAGAATTGGAGGAAATCAAATTTCCCCCTACTCACTGGGTTATGATGGGACTCCACGACAGAGGGGGCTTTTATTTGGACGATTACTGGTTTACAGTAAACAGCGGCGATTATGACCAGAAGAAGGAAGCGAATCTAAATGAGATAAAAAAGAGAATTTCAGATTATGGTCTTTTTGGAATGATGAAGCATCTGGCCAAGAAAATTTCCTGGACATGGGGAGACGGAACGTATTTCATAGGCTATTATCTCGGTCTTGACAAAAAATACGGCGGAGAAGCCACTATGCTTAAAAACTTTGTTACCGGCAATATAGTTTTTAAATGGTATTGCTCCGTATATCAATTTATGCTTTTGGCAATGATTACATTTTCGTTTGCCGTCGGAGCGTTTTCGGGCAGAACGGACGGAAAAGAAATTCTGCTGAAGATTATAATATGCGGCGTATTTGTATTTTTTGTCATATGGGAAACCCGGTCAAGATATCTTGTCAATTTCTCTCCGCTGTTCATTATGGCGTCAGCGTCGTCTATAAAGGCGGCTTACGCTGTTCTTATCAGGCGGTTTTCGGATCATAAAACAATAGAAATACGCCGTTCTCTGAAAAATGCAGTTTAAATATGGCTAAGATTTGAATATTTAAAGAAAATTTTATGATTTTTAAAAAACTATATAGCCAAATCAAAAAAATTATGATATAATATAAAAAGCAAAAGTTTTTTAAAGTTTATTGGGAGATGCATGAAAATGAAAAAATGCAATAAAGTTTTGTTGACCGTTTTTATGATATCCGCTATTGCAGTCGGTGCAGCAGCGGCGATTGCAGTATTAAAAAGTAAATTCCAAAAAAAATATATTACTGTCTGCGACTGATACAGACAAAAAAGGGGTCTTATTAAATGAATATCAGAATGGAACTTACAAAAACGCTTAAACAAAAGCCGACAGACGAAACGAAGCTTGGTTTCGGACATATTTTTACCGACCATATGTTTATTATGAACTATGATACGGGCGAAGGCTGGCATGACGCAAGGATCGTTCCTTATCAGAATCTTTCCCTGTCTCCGGCCGCAATGTGTCTGCACTATGGTCAGGAGGTTTTTGAAGGCCTTAAAGCTTATCGGACAGCGGAGGGAAAGATACAGCTTTTCCGTCCGGATGAAAACTTCAAAAGGCTTAATACGTCTAACAAGCGTATGGTTATTCCTGAAATACCGGTTGACGACGCGTTAGAGGCGCTGACAGCCCTTTTAAATGTTGAAAAGGACTGGGTTCCTCATACGGAGGGCGCGTCGCTTTACATAAGACCGTTTATAATCGCCACTGATCCGTATGTAGGCGTTAGACCGGCCGACCATTATTTGTTTATGATAATACTTTCACCGTCAGGCGCATATTATTCAACAGGTCTGAATCCCGTGAAAATATATGTTGAAAGCAATTATGTAAGAGCTGTAAGAGGCGGAACAGGTTTTGTCAAAACAGCGGCGAACTATGCCATTTCACTTGCAGGTCAGGACGAGGCTCACAAGCAGGACTATGAACAGGTTCTCTGGCTGGACGGCGTTGAGCAGAAATATATTGAAGAAGTCGGTTCGATGAATATTTTCTTTGTTATCGGCGGCGAGGTAATTACACCTGCGCTGACGGGTTCTGTGCTTCCGGGTATTACAAGAAAATCCGCTATAGAAATATGCCGTAAAAACGGTTATAAGGTAACGGAGAGAAAAATTTCTATTCAGGAGGTCGCCGACGCTTACGATGCCGGAAAGCTTGACGAGGTATTCGGAACAGGTACAGCGGCTGTTATTTCTCCGGTCGGACATCTGAAATGGAATGATAAGATCATGGAAATCAACGATAATAAGATCGGAAAAATTTCACAGATGCTCTATGATACTATGACCGGAATTCAGTGGGGAAAAATACCGGACGAATACGGCTGGATTGTAGAACTGAATTAAAACAGAATAAAGATAATCCGGGGTGCTTGCTGTCAAACAGGCTGAGAATAAACCCGTTAAACCTGAACGGATAATGCCGGCGAAGGGAGTATTGATTAAACAGCGTACTCCTTTTTTGCGGGTACGCTTTTTTAGGAGTGAAAAATTGAGAGTAGTAAATAAACAATTAAGACTATACGCTGTTACTGATTCTTCATGTCTGAAAAACGGAATAAGTCTTGCTGAAGCTGTCGAAGACGCTGTTAAAGGAGGCGCGACTATAGTTCAGCTCAGAGAAAAAAACAAGTCTTACGAGGAAATACTGGAAATGGCAAAGGATTTAAAGCTTGTCTGCCGGAAATACGGAGTTCCTCTTATAATAAATGATTCAATAAAAATTGCAGATCAGTCGGGCGCAGACGGCGTACATCTTGGCCTTGAAGACGGAGATTTGCTGTATGCAAGGCGGGTGCTGGGCGAAGACGCCGTTATAGGCGCAACGGCTCACAATTTGCATGAAGCGCAGGCGGCATGGGCGGCGGGAGCCGATTATCTTGGCTGCGGAGCAGTTTTTCAGTCTCCGACTAAAAAAAATACAACGCCTATTTCTTTGGAGGAGCTTAAAGAAATATGTATGAAGATACCTATCCCTGTCGTAGCTATAGGCGGAATTAATTATTTAAATATGATGCAGCTTAAAGATACGGGCATTGCCGGAGTAGCGGTTGTATCTTCATTGTTTGCACAGGATGATATCAGGACGTCAGCTATGACTTTAAAAAGTGTTGCAATGAAAGCATTGGAGAATGTATGATGAAGACAGTGCTTACTATCGCCGGCAGCGACAGCATAGGCGGCGCGGGTATTCAGGCTGATATAAAGGCAGTTTCAGCTAACGGCTGCTATGCAATGAGCGTTATAACCTCGGTTACTGCTCAGAACACTATGGGAGTCGACGGTATATTTGACATTCCGGCTGATTTTGTAGAAAAGCAGTTAAGGTCGGTTTTTAATGATATAAGACCTGACGCTGTCAAAATCGGAATGCTGTCGAGTCGGGATATTATAGATACCGTGGCTGGATTTCTTGAAAAGGAAAATGCTGAAAATATAGCGCTTGATACCGTTATGGTTTCTACCAGCGGACATCGTTTGATTTCAGAGGATTCCGTGGATTCTCTTATTGAGAAGCTGTTTCCTCTTGCTGATATTGTAACGCCCAATCTGCCTGAAGCGGAAGTATTAGCAGGAGTACCTATTGAAAGCAGGGAGCAGATGAAATCTGCTGCTGAAAAAATTTACGGAATGTGCAGAGGAAGCGTTCTTATTAAGGGCGGACATTTAACCGATTCCGCTGAAGATATTCTTTATAACGGTAATAGATTTTATTCTTTTGAAGCAGATAAGCTGGAAAATCCCAATACGCATGGCACAGGATGTACGCTTTCCTCAGCTATTGCCGCTAATCTGGCTCTCGGCAGGAGTATGGCTGAAAGCGTAAAGAATGCTAAGGATTATATAACCGGAGCTATAAGGTATGGTCTTGATCTTGGAAAGGGAAGGGGACCGCTTAATCATTTTTATAAAAACGGAGGTCGCTAAATGATTTATAAAACACAAATGGAAGCCGCAAAAAAAGGAATTATTACAAAGGAAATGGGTATTGTTTCGGATAAAGAAAATATTGAAGCGGAAAAGCTTCGTCAAAAGGTTGCAGAGGGCAGCGTCTGCATTCCCGCTAATGTAAATCATAAAGCGTTAAGTCCGGAGGGAATCGGTTCGGGACTTAGAACTAAAATAAACGTTAATCTTGGAATTTCCGGCGACTGCAAAAATTATGATATGGAAATGAAAAAGGTTCAGATGGCAATTGATTTCGGCTGTGAAGCCATAATGGACTTAAGTAACTACGGAAAAACAAATACTTTTCGTCAGGAACTTATCGGGATGTCGCCTGCAATGATCGGAACAGTTCCGATGTACGACGCTATCGGATACCTTGAAAAGGATCTGTTGGAAATAACCGCTAAGGATTTTCTTAAGGTTGTAGAAGCTCACGCTAAGGAGGGCGTCGACTTTCAGACTATTCATGCGGGAATAAATAAAAGAGCAATTGAGGCGTTTAAACGTCAGGGAAGGCTTACTAATATAGTTTCAAGAGGCGGTTCGCTTCTTTTTGCATGGATGGAAATGACCGGAAATGAAAATCCGTTTTATGAATATTATGACGAGGTATTAGATATATTAAGAGAATATGACGTAACTATAAGCCTTGGGGACGCACTAAGACCTGGATCCATTAATGACAGTACTGATGCCGGTCAGATTTCAGAGCTTATAGAGCTTGGCGCTTTAACTGAAAGAGCGTGGGCAAAGGATGTTCAGGTAATGGTTGAAGGTCCGGGCCATATGGCAATGAATGAAATTGCCGCAAATATGACCGTTCAGAAGCGTTTATGCCATAACGCGCCGTTTTATGTTCTCGGACCTCTTGTAACAGATATAGCGCCCGGCTACGATCATATAACCTCGGCTATAGGCGGGGCCATTGCCGCGGCAAACGGCGCCGACTTTTTATGCTATGTAACGCCGGCGGAGCATTTAAGATTGCCTGATGAAAGCGATGTAAGAGAGGGTATAGTAGCTTCAAAGATTGCCGCTCATGCCGCCGATATAGCTAAAGGTATTCCTAATGCCAGAGATATAGACAATAAAATGAGCGACGCCCGCAGAAGAGTAGATTGGGATGAAATGTTTAAATATGCTATAGATCCTGAAAAGGCAAAGGCATATTTTGAAAGCACTCCTCCGAAAGATAGGCATACATGCTCAATGTGCGGAAAGATGTGTGCAATGAGAACTACAAATATGATACTTGCGGGCGAAAAGGTTGAATTTTGCAGTGAGAAATAACTTTTGATTTAGTATTGAAAGCTGTCCTTGAAATTATAGGACAGCTTTGGTATTTTATAAATTTAGGGAGTTGGCGCTATGGTAATTTTGATTTCCGGAGCTACACATACGGGTAAAACAGCATTGGCTCAAAGAATGCTTGAAAAATACAAATTTCCTTATTTATCTGCGGATCATCTGAAAATGGGACTTATACGAAGCGGATATACAGATTTAACTCCGGAAGACGACGATAAATTAACACAATATTTATGGCCTGTTATTAAGGAAATAATTAAAACGGCGATAGAAAATAATCAGAATCTTATAATTGAGGGATGTTATATACCGTTTGACTGGCAAAGATATTTTGATACCGAATATCTTTATCATATTGACTTTTACTGTATAATAATGACAGAAAATTATATTGAAAATAATTATGATAACATAAACAAATATGCTTGTATTATTGAAAATCGTCTTGATCATGAGTTATGTACCAAAGAATTTTTGCTGAATGAAAACAAAAAGAATCTTATACTGTGCAAAAAATATAAATTTAAATATATTTTAATTGATAAAGAATATGAATGCGATATAAACTTAAATATAATGAAATAAAAAGGGAGCGATATATAATCGCTCTCTTTTTTTAAATTATATTATTAACTGAATCTGTTATTGCCGTTTATTGACTGATCCTTTATTTTACTCCAGATATATCTGAGCTGCCATCCGTCATAATTAGTAATTTCCATAGAGTTTCCGGCCATCATTATAGTAGGCTCAGGGAATCCTCCGGGCGGAAAACCGTCGGATTCTCCCTCTCCGCCGTAAAAGTCAGTTATACCGAAACCGTGTCCCAGCTCGTGTTGGAATACGTGGATACCTGTTCCGTCTAACATATTTAAATAAGCGTTATCAGATAGCCGCTGTCCCCAGTCTCCTCCGCAGCCTCCTATATCAGGGAATCCCTGAGTTGCCCAAAGATACATATCAAACCGTTTATCAAGACCGCCGGGGTAATCAAAGCCTATATTTGTATCAAAATGATACATACGTGAAAGCTCGTCAGGCGCATTTGGAAGCCATACCGGTATTTCTTCCCTGCCATTGGTGGTATCATACTGGCTGTCGTAAGGAGTGCAATTTGTATAAATAATTTCGTCAGACTGTCTGTCCAGTATTACGCTTTCGTCTATAACCGCCCATCCCACGACATTTACGTCAATGTGACCGTATTTCCAGTCGTCGTAACCGATCAGATAATCTGTCCATTCATTGACGGATTTCTCAATCATTTCCTCAAGCTGTATTCTTTGCTCAAGTGAAACCGTTTTATAAGACTGCCATCTTACTACATAGTTAAGTGTGCCGTTTCCTGCGTCTATCTGATCGAAAATCGTATTCCAGCGTTCAGTGGATTTTTCCGCTGTTATCCTGTTTTCCCATACCCAATCAAGGGCGTATTTATATTCCTCGGGCATGTCGCTCAAGTCTATCTGTTCGATTGTCGTGGTTATTGTTTCAGTTGTGGTGATATACGCAGTTGTTTCTGTAAATGACGTAGTTTGTGTAACAGGATCGCTTACAGCGGTAGTTGAAACCTCTGTTGTTATCGGCGGGGAAGTTGTAACAGGCGGCTCGGTTGTTTCCTCCTCTTCAATATCCTGTTCGCGTATTCCGAGTATAGTTCTGCGAAGGAGCATAAGATCAAAGGCGTCAACTGCTCCGTCGTTATTAATATCGGCGTAATACTCGTCGCCTTCTTCCAGAAACGCCTTGCCGGTAAGGCAATGACTAAGTGCGACTGCGTCGGCAACAGAAATAATATAATCTCTGTTTATATCGCCTTTAATTTTACGAATCTTTGCGTTTTCTTCGGCAGACGCGCCGCTTAGTAACGACGTTATGACTATTGCGGCTGATGTTATAGCGGCAATTTTATTTTTAAGTTTCATGGAAATTTTCTCCTCTTTTTTGTATAATTATATCATTATTTTATATATTTGTCAATAATTTTTATGTATTATTATTTTGTATATATAAACAAAAGCGCTTTCCATATGGAAAGCGCCTGATTTATTTATTAAATCTTTTTTATTCTATACCGCTGACAGTAAATTCGATTTCAATACTTTGATTTACAGAAGTGTCTGACGGAATAGCCTCGACCTTTGTTGTTGTCCATGTATCGGTCAGGTAAATTCTTGTTGAGCCTTCAATATTGGTATTTACCGATACCTTTGATAAATCAGCGGTTTCAAGCTCAGTATCGTCAACTTTAATGGATTTTACTTTAAAAGCAAGATCCTTAAAATCAGAAGATGAAAGACCGTCAAATGCAAGTGCAAGGAATTCTATTGTATTAGAACCTTCAGCTAAAACGATTTTAGCGGTATAGGTTCCGTTTTCCTTTATTTCCGGGAGAACGCATTCAGATGAAAGGTTTGCATTTCCGTCATTCCAGAAAGAATTTGAACCTATTGAATAGAGCGGTATAGTCTTTGAATCCGCTGTTTTTGCAGGCTCTTCATAAGAATCTGTTTCATTGCCGCCGACAACTGCTTTAACGTTTGACAGAGCAAGATTTGCGGTTTCGTCCGACTGCCAGTATTTTACAATCTTTATAGATGTAATTGCAGTAGGATCAGTTATATTTTCAGGTACTTTGATCTCAAACTCATTAGAATCATTGTTAGAAAAGACAACATCGTAATCTGAACTGTACTCTCCGTTTACAATAAACTGTACCGCGCCGTTATATGCTATGTCGTCCTTATCAGAGACAACGGTAAACTTAATGGATTCTACATTATATTCATTATCCGGGGCAATTTTAAATTCATAAGGCAATGAAATTGTTTCAGTAGTAGTAACTTCCTCAGTGGAAGGCTCGGTAACGTCGGTTACAATAGTAGTAACTACCTCGGTGGAAGGCTCGGTAACATCGGTTATAGTAGTAGTAACTACCTCGGTGGAAGGCCCGGTAACGTCGGTTACAATAGTAGTAACTACCTCGGTGGAAGGCTCGGTAACGTCGGTTACAGTAGTAGTCGCTTCCTCGGTAGAAGGCACTGTCGATTCTGTTGGATCGGTAGCCTCTGTCGGATCAGTTTCTTCAGGAATCTCAACAATATCCCTGATTGTAAGAACGGTCCTTTTAATAAGTATCTGATCAAAAATGTTTACAATTCCGTCGTCGTTCATATCCGCAATAACAAGCTCTTCCTCAGTCAGAGTTGATTTTCCGGCAAGATACTGAGATACGGCAACGATATCCGCAGATGAAACCTGTTTATCAAGGTTTATGTCGCCTTTAATAAACCCGCCGTTAATAACTGCCGCACCGGAAACGCCCAGCGCCGGAACTGATGTCATAAGTACGATTGCAGCAGACAAAGCAGATGCAATCTTCTTTTTTAAGTCCATACTTTACCTCTCATTCATTAAGTTTTAAAATTCGTATCAAAAGATAAGTCATACTTTATCTATATTAATAATTTTATCATTTCTATCAAAAAATGTCAATCTACGAAATAGATAATTTTTTCCATTTATTAAGTTGTTTTTTTATTTATAAAAAATAAGGACCTGTTTTTTAACAGGTCCTTGTTAATTTGTTGATTTTTTATCTGTTGTTCTGATTATTCTGCTGGTTCTGGCTGTTGGGGTTGTTCTGCTGATTCTGGCTGTTCTGCTGGTTCTGGTTATTCTTGTTGTTCTGCTGATTCTGACTGTTTTTCTGATTATTCATTTTAATCTCCATAGACCGCAGTTATAAAATATAGCTGTAAAGCGTTATTTTATGAATACGGTTCCGCTTTTTCAGCAAGCGGCGGCTGTATTTAACAACGGTATTAAACCGCATAAATATTATTACCGAATATTTAGAAAAAATTCAATTATGCATTTAATTTTGAGTTTGTTTTATTGACAAATTTATTTGCCGAAACAATAAATCTTTTGTGAGTTCCCTCGCCAATAATACCCTTTTCGTCCTCAGCTGTAACATGATATGTAATTTCTCGTCCATTCGACTGAATAACCTCTGCGTAAGCGGTAACTTTCATTCCGACTGGCGTTGCGGAAGTGTGAGTAATATTTAGCATGGTACCGACCGTTGTTTCATCATTTTCCAATGCTGCCGCTACAGCCTTTGACGCCGCATTTTCCATGAGGGCTGCCATCATCGGAGTTGCGAAGACTTCAAGGGATCCGCTGCCGATTGTAACGGCGAGGTTTTCTTTATTAACTTCAGTTTCTGCCGACGATTTCATTCCTGCTTTAATTTCTTTCATTTTTTATTCCTTTCACCTAAAATAAAGGACATCCGGATTTACGGACGCCCTGTTATTAATATCAGTCGTTTTCTGCCTCTTCCGCAGTTTTGCGTAATTCCTCAGGTATTGCATTAGAGGAAACTATATCTCCAAGTATTCTGTCATAAGTTAAAATATCAAGCTCTTCATCTCTTCCGACAGATGAATCATAATTTGTTGAGTAAATGGGAAGAGTGTCCATTTTATTATCCATTGCTTGAATAAAGCTATCCTTAGGAGCGTCTATAAGATCCATGATAACATAAGGCATATAAAAAGCGGAAAGCTTCTCTTCCGGAATGGAGCTGTAATCAAGCTCATAGTTGCTCCATAAAATGTACGGCTGCTCATAAAGCACGCTGCAATTGTCGCCGTTCATACCCAGTTGATCGTAAACGCTGTTTTCACCTTTAAGCGACGGATAATGATCTCCTATCATAAATACAATAGTCGGCTCGTCTATATCGGAAAGATTATTTATAAACGCTTCAAAATCTGTACCTGTTTTAGAAATCCACTGAAAATAATTACCCATTTCGTCTTCCGGGTTTTCTCCCTGATCGTATGGCTGATGATTCTGCATTGTAGTTGTATGCAGGAAAAGCGGTTCGTCAGTTTCATTAATAAGCTTTTCAATCTGGTTGAATACAGTCTGATCGTCAATGTATGTTCCATAATAATTTATCGGAACCGTAAAGTCCTCGTCAAAAATAAGCTTATCGAATCCGAAATTAGCATATACTCTCTGTCTGCTATAAAACGATCCCATAAACGGGTGAACATAAGCTGTGGAGTAACCCCAGCTTTTATAATATGAAGCTATTGTAGGCTGAGCTCTGTCGAGCAGCAAACGCTGAGGCATATTAGGATCGTTTAAGGATCTTACGGGAAGCCCAAAATTAAGCTCAAATTCAGTTCTGACAGTCCAGCTTGCGTAAGTAGGAACAATTGCCGTCCCCTTATAGCCCTGATCGGCGACGCTGTCAAAGCCGTCGTATGTATCTCCGATATTTAAATCAAGCTGATCCTCAAATCGTCTGAAATCTGCGTACGCTTCAGACATTATCATAATAACATTCGGCTTTTTATTTTCAAAAGAAGTGTTTTCCGCGTCATCAATGTTTACGTTCATCATAGCGGCTACCGTATCGTCGCTGTAGTTTTCCGGTTCAGTTAAACGATTGGCAAGATTTTCTGAAGCAGTCTGGCAGAAAAATGCGAGAAAGCTGTTATTTTCAAATTTTTCATTGAGCTTGAAGGTGTTGTCGGCAGCCGTTGTATCAAGATCAAAAAGTGAATAAACAGGCTTGGATATTGCCGGTATTGTAACAACTGAAACGCATGCTCCTATGCATGCCAGGGCAGGAACGATACGCCTTGTAATTTTCAGCTTCATTTTAGGATTGAACCAGAAAACGGCGCCAAGATAAATAAGAACGATTAATACATATGCTATCAGAACAGGCGTTATTTTTATATAAGCGAAGGATGTAAGGCTTTTTACGCTCTTAACAAGCTTCATATCAGTCATAATAAGATGGTTGCCGTTCGTATTGAATTTAAAAAGCTCCGTTATACTAAGCGCCATATAGATAAACGACTGAATAGCTGCGGCAATCCAGCCTTTTTTAAAAAGCAGCATAAGTCCATAGAATATCAGCGATGCGATAAGTATATTAAATAGCATTACCGACGGTCTTTCAGCGACGAAAAGTATAAATTTAGCGGGCTTTTTCGCCTGATTTATTTCTGCCATACAAACTATAAAAACGGGAAATAAAACTGTAAGCAGCAGATTGGTCATCTTATATTTCCGGGAGTTTTCATTGCGTCTGCCGTTAAAGCTATTTATTCTTTCTTTTACGGCAATAAGTTTTTCTTTCATTTGATCCCTCATTCTTTCTTTTCAGTATTAAAAAATATTATTTTTTATTTCTGAATCCATTTTATAATATATCACATGAAATAATAAACTTCAATATTATTTTTTCTTTTTTCACCTACTTTTTAAACAGTTCTACTCTTTAAATAAACTTTACATTTATTTAATCTTTGTTTTTGGCGGAATTAACAACAGTATTATTTTTTCAGCATTCCTTCATCTGCGGCGCTGTCGATAATACTCATTATATAATTATATAATTCGTCAGAGCCTTCTTTTGTGCACAGATTTCTGTTTCTAACCTGTTCCCGGCTTACGCCGTGATTTATCCATGAAACTCCTCCCTTAGAATAATTAAGCAATATAGGCTGAAGTCGGTCGAGAACGCAGGCGAATTTTGATTCGGGTGTTTTCATATCCTCGAATTCCCGCCAAAGTCCTATCAGTTCCTCATACTGATCTTCGGGAAGCATTCCGAAGATTCTCTCTGCGGCTTTGGATTCTCTGTCAGGTTTTGTTTTGTATCCCTCCTCGTCATAGCAGTAAGTATCGCCCGCGTCTATTTCTACGATATCATGGATAAGCGTCATTTTCATCGTTTTAAGTATATCAATATTTTCGTTTGAATATTCTGCCAGAAGAAAAGCAAGCATTCCCAAATGCCAGCTATGCTCCGCGTCGTTTTCCGCCCTATCCTCATTAATAAGCAGAGTCTGACGTTTTATTGCCTTTAACTTGTCTATTTCCTTTATAAATTCGATCTGTTTTTTAAGTCTTTCATTAAGCATTACAATTCTCCTGTCATATATATTAAATAATAAATCCGCCGTTTACGCCTATTATCTGTCCGGTGATAAACGAGGCGGCGTCTGAAACCAGAAACGCCGCTGTCTGTGCGATGTCCTCGGCGGCGCCTATTCGCTGAAGCGGCGTATTCTCCTTTAGGACGCTGATATCTTCACTGTCGTAGTGTGCGTTCATATCAGTATCAATCACTCCGGGCGCGATGCAGTTTACGTTTATTCCAGAAGGGCCTGCTTCTTTGGCAAGAGCCTTTGTAAATCCGATTACCGCCGCTTTTGTTGCAGAGTAATGTACCTCGCATGAAGCGCCGGATTGTCCCCACATGGAAGATATATTGACGATTTTACCTGATTTTGCTCTTATCATATAGGGAAGAACGCAGCGTGAAGCGTTAAAAACGCCTTTTATATTTATATCGATAAGTTTCTGCTCCTGCTTTGGCGTTATATCCGTAAAAAGTCCTGTTACAGATATTCCGGCATTATTGACCAGAACGTCTATACCGCCGAATTTATTATAGACCTGGTCGGTCATTTCCTTAACGGACGTGAGGTCGGAAACGTCGGCGCATATAGCCTCTCCGCCGGTCAGCTTTGCCAAGTCCTCCGCTTCTGCCCTGCTTTCAAGGTAATTTATTATTGGAATATATCCGTCTTCGGCAAGCCTGATTGCCAAAGCCCTTCCGATTCCTCTTGACCCTCCGGTAATTATCGCGGCTTTTTTCATATTGATCTTTCCTTTAACTATAGATTTTATATCATTAAAGCAATATATACTATCTATAATATCAATATTATTATAAAAAATCAACTGCCTGTTGAAGAAAAAAGAAAAATATGATATAATTAAATAGCATTATCTATGAATCAGGATGAAAGGAGGTACCAATGGAACAGGAAAAAATCGACCGTATAAATTATCTTGCCCGAAAATCAAGAGAAACGGTTCTGTCACCTGAGGAGAAGCTTGAGCAGGAGGCTCTCAGGACAGAATACCGTAAAAGCATAATTTGCAGTCTTGAGGCGCAGCTTGACAACACGTTTATACTACAGCCGGACGGCTCTAAGAAAAAGGTTTGTAAAACGGAGGTAAAAGAAAATGGAAAATAACAAACAGCAGAAAAATACCGCGTTAATTCGCATAATATTATGTGTAGCCGTAATGATAATTCTTTTTCTCGGTATCTTTAAAATAGTATCGAGAAAGATTACTTTGCCCGTTTCATCTGTGCTTCTTATTGCCGTAGCAATTTGGAACGGAATTGAATATTTCAAATCCGGCAAGAAAAAAACTGCTGCGGTTACTTTTATAATGGCGGCAGTTCTTCTGGCTCTTTTGGCAGGATATTTTATATCGCTGGCCATATAATGTGAACGTGCAAAGGGGGTAGTACATGGCTCTATCGTTACTTATTGCGTCTTCTGTAATTCTGATTTGCGTAATTTTCAATAAAATTTCCGGTAAACTGGGAGTCCCCGTTCTTCTTGCTTTTATTTTGCTTGGAATGACCTTCGGCTCGGACGGAATATTTAAAATTCCTTTTGCCGATTTTCCTTTTGCGGAAAAAATATGTTCAATAGCTCTTATTTTTATTATGTTCTACGGAGGCTTTGGCACACGCTGGAGCGAGGCAAAGCCCGTAGCTGTAAAATCTGTGCTTTTGTCCACGGTCGGAGTAGCGGCAACCGCGGGGATAACAGGATTATTTTGCAGGTTTGCCTTAGGTATGGACTGGCTCGAAAGTATGCTGATCGGCTCGGTTATAAGCTCTACCGACGCAGCCTCGGTTTTTTCGATACTGCGTTCAAAAAAGCTGGGTCTTAAGGAAAATACCGCTTCTCTGCTTGAAATGGAAAGCGGAAGCAACGATCCTTGTTCATATATGCTTACGGCAATCATGATTTCCGCAATGAATTCAAGCGTCAGCGGACTTGAGATACTTTATCTTATATTTGCACAATTTGTTTATGGAATAGTCATCGGCGTCGTTATAGCTCTGGGAGCAAGGTTTGTGCTTACGCATTTTAAATTCTCAACAGAAGGATTTGACGCCGTTTTTGTTCTTGGCGTCGCAGTGCTTTCATATGCGCTGCCGTCTGTTATAAGCGGAAACGGATATTTGAGCGCTTATATTGTAGGAATTATTCTGGGAAATTCCGATATAAAGAATAAGCAGTCGATGGTTCATTTCTTTGACGGACTGACAGGCCTTATGCAGATGCTTATATTTTTCCTTTTGGGGCTGCTTTCTTTTCCTTCCTCGCTTCCTCAGGTATTTCCGGCGGCTCTTGCAATTGCTTTGTTTCTTACCTTTGTCGCAAGACCGGCGGCAGTATTTGCAATACTTACCCCTCTTAAATGCAGTATACCTCAGCAGCTTCTTGTTTCGTGGTCCGGTCTCCGCGGCGCGGCGTCTATTGTTTTTGCAATCATGGCCTCGGTTAATGTCGATTCGCTTACCGACGACATTTTTCATATAGTATTTTGCATCGTTCTTATATCTATAACATGTCAGGGTACTCTTATACCGTTTATGTCTAAAAAGCTGGGCATGATAGATAAAAACGAAAATGTTCTAAAAACCTTCAACGACTATGCCGAAGAGCTGGACGTTCAGTTTATCAAGCTGACGATAACAGGCGACGAGCACCCGTGGCTTAATAAAAGAATCAGAGAATTATCTATTCCCTGGGATCTGCTGTTCGTACTGATTATCAGAAACGGTGAACGTATTATACCAAACGGGAAGACTGTTCTTCGTGAGGACGATATCGTCGTCGTAAGCGCCCCTGTTTATCAGGGAAGCGGAGCAGTTCAATTTGCCGAGCAGAAAATACATACCGGAAGCAGATGGATCGGGAAAAAAATTTCGGAATTTTCAGCTGAATCTGACGCTTTTGTAATATTGATCAAACGCGGCTCCGAGGTTGTAATTCCGAGAGGTCCTACCGATATTGCGGAAAACGACGTGCTTGTTATACATGTTCCGGATTCGGAAAACAGCATATAGCTATAAGAAGGATCGCTGATAATGATATGCGCCTCCAAAAGTCGGACGCTTTTGGAGGCGCATATTTTTTATACTGATTCCTCTGATTTAGTTTTGCTTTTTCTGAATTTATATTTTATAAATCCAATTAATGAATCATGATATTTTTCACAGCATTCTGAAAATCCGAACGCGGCGATTGGTATAAACAGCGTAAAATATGTAACGTTATACTGCGGCATAGCTTCGAAAAACAGGTGATAGAGAAATCCTCCGATGAAGATTAAAGGAAGAACGGCTATAAAGCTATTGCGTCTGATATTTCGACGTTTCAGAATAACGAGCATTCCCGCCGAAGCGAAAAGAAATATGAACGACTGATAGAAATTCGCGTAGTTTTCCGTAAGTATTCCCGCATTTCCGGAATACATGCTTTTTACAAAGCTGCCGGGTTCTTCTCTTGCCCCTCTGGTAGAGCTTACCCATATAGACATATAAAGAGGATCGTTCCATTGACTAAGCGTCTTAGTGGCAAAAAAGTTCGCTCGTTCCGCCGGAGAGGAAATCAGCTTTGAGATACGTTTTTTTATATCTCTTATTCCGCTGTCTGCCGCGGCCTTTTCATCTTTGTTCATGGAATTGTATCTTATTACAGTGTATTCCGGATTATACCATCCCGGACGGTTGGGATCTGACGTTTCCTGAAGCCCCATATCAAGCCATAGTATCTTTGGAACTCCTCCTCCCAGTGAAACGTCTGCTCTTTGCTCATATTGAAAAATTATCAGCTGATTAAGTCCTATTCCCATTATAACTGATATCAGGATAGCGGTAATATTGGCAAGCTTATGAGTTTTAAGAAAATCAAGAATGAGGATTATGCAGATCGCAGTTAAAATAATAAGACTGTTTGATTTGCATATGATTCCCGCTGAAATAAAAACGGCTGAAAATATGATGAAACGCTTTTTACGGTTTTTTAAATAAACGCAAGTGAATACCATTGCCCATAGGGATAAGGAAAAGCCGAGAAGATTGCCGTAATGAAAGGTTGTAAATAATATAGGCTGAATGCAGCCGAATAGAAATAGAATGGTGAAATTTACAGTTTTTCTTTTTTTGAAAATAAGTATTGCGAAAGTTATTAAAGACGCGGATATTCCTACGGACGCAAGAATATTTAAAAGCTGAAGAATAAAATATGCGTTATCACCGAAAATTCGTATTATTATTTCTCCGACGAATGCATAGCCGAGCTGAAACGGATAATCATAAAAATAATCGTTTTCAGGCATGAGCGGAGTGTAATCGTTAATGGCAAATTGCTGAGATCCTGAAAGAATATTGTATGAATCGTGAGCAGGAGACGTTTTGGTGAGAAGATTCCAGATAAGTCCTAATAAAAATGTATAGACGAGAAGCGCGGCGCCGAAAATCTTCGGGTTTATTTTATCCATGAGCCTCTGTAGGAAAAGAATTCCGCAGATAAATGCAATTGAAATAACCGCCGCGTTTATATAAAAATTATCATGCATCATTATGACTGTCGACGGATCATCAGGAGCATTATAAATACTTGTAGTATAAAGCAGGCTCTGAAAAGTTAGATAAATAAATATCAGAAAGCATAATACAAGAATTATCCATTGCCCTGACCTATATATTATTTTACCTGCAGAATCTATTTTTTTCAAGGCGAGAGAATTTTGCTTGATTTTCATAATCTCATTCCTTTTACAATTTTTAAGATTATTATATTACTAATTACATAAAAAGTCAAGAAAAATTTTAATTTAATGGTAATACTTGCAAGATAGAAAAAGTGTAAAATATTGTATGATTTTTTCAAAAAACACTTGACATATAAGCGAAAATTTGTTATAATAGCAATAGATTAGGTTACGATTTTCAAGGATTTGTTTTTATGCGCTATTCAAAGCAAAGAGAGCTTATAATGGAGGCCGTTTTTAAAAACAGGGTTCATCCTACAGCGGAATATGTTTATAAGCTTTTAAAAAAAGATCATCCCGAATTGAGCTTGGGGACTGTTTACAGAAATCTGAATTACTTGGCTGAAAATAATATGCTAAAAAAAATAAATGTTCCGGGCGGGTCTGACCGCTTTGACGGAACGTTGACAAGACATCAGCATTTGATCTGCCGTAAGTGCGGCAAGGTATTTGATGTTGATATCAGCGAGCTGTCATCTGTAAAGGATAAACTCAAGGAAAGTATTGATTTTGAAATAGATATTGATACTTTGGTAATGGAAGGCGTTTGCGGGGTATGTGCCGATAAATAACAAAAACAGAATATGGATACTTGAAATGCAAATTTACGGTATCTTCATTGTTCTTTTCTTTCTCTATACCACATTAACAAAAAAGCGCCTTATATAAGGCGCTTTTTTGTTAATGTAAGTTAAAAAGGAGCTCCGATGGAAATAAAATCTGCTATCAGAAGGATTCTGAATTCTACTGCTGAAAGCATATATCTTTTGAAATATAAAAAAAATATAAAATCAGGAACTGTTTACAGCGACAATGACAGAATAAATATTCCCTGCCGCTTAAAAAGAATAAGATCTTATGCGAATGCACAGTATATAGTATCGGATGGTTCTCTGCCTGATAGGTTTATTAAAAAAAGAGGACAGATTATAATACTTATCTGTGAGTTTTCGCCGGACGTTTTTTTCGGTAGATATCAGAGACTGCTGTCATATGCCGATTATCTTCTTTTTTCAGAAAATGCCGACGTATCAGATTTTTTAAAGGAATTTAATGTAAACGGCATTTTTTCAGGAGAAATCCTTATCGGCTATAACCGTGACGTTATATCTGAAATAGCGGAACGCGAACCTTTAATGAAAAAGGACGTTGTCATTAAAAAAAGGGTTCTTATATATACCGGTTCTTTGGCACAGAACGGTCTTACAACGTCTCTGTTGAATCTGCTTTCAAATCTTGACGGCGATTCGGATTATATTCTCACATATCGAGAAAATTCTATCAGAAAAAATCCTGAAAGACTAAATAAGCTTCCTGATAGATTTCGTAAAGCTCCAATAGCAGGAGAATTCTGTATGTCTGTTTCAGAGCTCATTTGTTATTGCTTATACTTTAAGCTTGATATTTCATCAGGCGTTATTATAAAACGGCTTGAGAAATTTTTCAGGCGTGAATGGAAAAGGCTTTTCGGAGAATTTAATGTCAGTACCGCCGTCCAGTTTACAGGATATGAATACGGTATAATAAATCTGTTTGAACAATTTGACGGTAACAGGATTATATTTGTCCATAATGATATGGTCTCGGAAATAAAGCGGAGAAATAATCAGCATTTGCCTACGCTTAAAAACGCTTACTGTAATTATGATACTGTTGCGCTGGTTACCGAGGATATGAGGGAGAGCGCACGCCGGATAAGCGGGGGCGGCGGAAATATGGTTGTAGTTCCGAATTGTCATGATTATAAAACTGTTTTAAAAAAATCAAAAATGCCTGTTGAATTTCAACCGAAAACAGATTCTACCATATCTCTTGGCGAGCTATTGGAATTATTGAATTCAGATACTGAAAAATTTATAACTATCGGAAGATTTTCTCCTGAAAAATCACATATGCGCCTAATTGACGCGTTTAAAGAGTATTGCGTCGAATATCCCGATACTAACGCATGCCTTATAATTATAGGAGGCAGGGGGGAGCTTTACAGTCAAACTGTTGAATATGCACGGAAATCAGGTGGAAATATTATACTAATACGTTCAATGGAAAACCCTATGCCTGTTTTAAAAAAATGTGATCTGTTTATTCTGCCGTCAGAATATGAGGGGCTGGGGCTTGTTATTTTAGAAGCCGATTCGCTCGGGTTACCGGTGGTTGCTACAGATATACCCGGTCCTCGCAGTTTTATGAGAAAATACGGAGGAGTTTTAATTGACGACAGCAAAGAGGGGATCATTTCCGGTATGAAGCTTTTTCGGGAAGGCAAAATTAAAACAATGAATGTTGATTATGAAGAATACAATCGCTATGCTTGCGAATGCTTAAAAAAAATTTTATGAGGGTGATATTTATGAAGAGGACGATTAAGCTTCTGACCTCTCTTTCACTGTCACTTTTGCTGATACAGCCATCGGGCTACGGAGCGTCGGCACAATTCAGCGACAAGGGTAAGCATTGGTATTATTCCGATGATTTATCCTTTAAATACTGGGGATTGACAGACGTCAACGAATACGGAATGCCGGTAAGTCAGGAGGCTCTTGAAAGCATAAGCTTTAACGGAGCGGCCCCTTGCAGCGTATATAAGACAGGTCAGGAAGATTATGTAATAACGGTTTATGTAAATCAGGTTCCTACTGATATTAATGTTAAAATCGGATTAAGAGGCGATTCAACCGGCGATGGAACAACAGATCTTTATGACGCCATATTGATTTCACGGTATCTGATAAATACCTATTCATTCGGCGGAGGGTTCCGCGAGTTTGCTGCGGATTACAATCTCGACGGAGTTGTGGATCTTTACGACGCAGTTGACATTAGTAAAATGTTAATTCAGAATTCCATAGAAAACGAGTTGGCTGAAAGACAGAAAAAGGAGGAATATGTAAACAGAGTTTTTGAACTTGTAAACAAGGAGAGAATTTCACGGGGATTAAAGGCCTTGACGCTTGATAATTCCTTGTGCAACGCCGCGCAAAAAAGGGCGACTGAAATATCTTCAAATATGTCTCATACCAGACCTGACGGAAAAGAATGCTTTACCGTTTTGAAAGAGATGAATATCTCTTATAATTATGCCGGAGAAAATATAGGCGGAGGATATTCTTCTCCTGAGGCGGTTGTAAAAGGCTGGATGAATTCAGAGGGACATCGTGATAATATACTCGATCCTTATTTTACAAAAATGGGCGTCGGATATTATGAAAAGTCTGATACGCAGTATCAGTATTACTGGACTCAGTTTTTTATACAGGATTAGTTACGGAGCGTTTAAATGATTTTAACTATTGATATAGGAAATATAAATGTTGTAGTAGGATGCAGCAAAGACGATAAATTTATATTTGTCGAGCGATTTTCAACTCAAACGAGCAGAACGCCGTTGGAATATGCTATATTAATTAAAAATATTTTTGAAATACACGGTATTGAAAAAAGTTTGATTCATGGCGGAATAATAGCCTCGGTGGTTCCGTCGGTAACGTCAATCGTCAAAGAAGCGGCTGAAAAAATCATATCGAATAGGATGATGGTAGTAGGACCCGGAATTAAAACCGGTCTTAGCATAATTATTGATAATCCGGCTCAGTTAGGGGCGGATCTTGTTGCCGGAGCTGTAGCGGGGATTGATTATTACGGCGCTCCGCTTATTATATTTGATTTCAGTGCGGCTACGGCTGTTTCGGTTATAGATCAAAACAGGAATTATATAGGCGGTATGATATTGACCGGCGTTACTACTGCTTTAGAAGCGTTAATTGAAAAAACCTCCTTGCTGCAGAGAATTGCCGTTGAACCGCCCAGAAAAATCATAGGCAGCAATACAGCTGAATGTATGAAAAGCGGTGCGGTTTATGGTACGGCCGCTTCGGTAGACGGGCTGATAGACAGGCTTGAGGAAGAAATAGGATGCGGGGCGAACGTTGTCGCTACCGGCTTGCTGGCTGATAAGATAATTCCCTATTGTCGCAGAAAAATTATTTTGGATAATGAGCTCTTGCTGAAGGGACTTGTTCTTATATATAATAAAAATAGGACGATATAAAACGAAAAAACACACGGTTTGATATCCGTGTGTTTTTTTATATTATTTAGTTAAGTGAATCAGTTAAACTACCGAACGGGACGCTATGCTCTTTTATTTTATAATATCGTAAGTTCTTACGGGGACGATTGTTTTCAGCGTTTCAAACGGCATTTCAATCTGACATCCTAATTTACCGCCGCTGAAATAAATTGAACTGAATTTTTCTGCGGTTATATGTGCGACGGTGGTAAACTGTTTTTTCATACCGATCGGTGAACAGCCGCCGTGTATATAACCTGTAAGCGAAAACAGATCTTTTGATTTTATCATTTCAATAGATTTTTCTGCTACAGCTTTTGCGGCCTTTTTTAAATCAAGCTCTTGGCATACGGGTACCATAAAAACATAATTTTTATTGCTTTTTCCAACGGTTACAAGCGTTTTGAATACTCTTTCCGGATCTTCCTTTAAAAATGCGGCAACTTCGGCTCCGTTTACTGTTTCCGGATTATAAAAATGATAATTATATTTTAATTTTTTTCTCTCAATAATTCTTATGACATTAGTTTTTTCCATGCAGATCGTCCTTTCGTAACATTATAATATCATATTTTCTACAAGAAATCAATAAAACCGCTTGACAAAAGCTTCGGTTAGTGTTATTATAATGATATCAGAATGATATCATTATAATAACGTTTGGAGGATGAAATTATGGAAACGAAACAAATGATAACTGAAGAAAAGGTTTTAAAGGCCAAAAGCGGATGGTCCATGCTGTTTCTTAGCATTATTCTTTATCTGGCTTTTATTGGAGGTCTTATAGGAGGTATTTTTCTTTGTACAGTTAATAAAGCGTTTGCGGGAACAGCCTTAATAATATTAGGAAGTATCGCGTTTATCGCCGCTATAATTATAGACTGCGGATTTAAGGTAATGAAGCCTAACGAAGCGTTGGTGTTGACTTTTTTCGGTAAGTATGTGGGTACGCTTAAAAATGACGGCTTTTTCTTTGTGAATCCTTTTTGTACCGCTGTAAGTCCTAAATATGATAATGCTGTAAATGCGGCTAACGAATCTGCCAAGAATAATAACGATATTAAAATAGCCGTTGTAGGAATCAGTAAGAAAATATCGCTTAAGGCTATGACATTAAGAAATGAGAAGCAGAAAATAAACGATGTTCTTGGAAATCCTATTGAAATCGGTATAAACGTCATATGGAATGTTGAAAACACGGCAATGGCGGTTTTTAATGTTGATAATTATGAAGATTTTCTGTCTGCACAGGCGGATACTGCATTAAGAAATATTGTCAGACTTTATCCTTACGATGTTTCGGATGAAGGCGAGGAAAAATCCCTCAGGGGATCGAGTCAGGAAATTGCCGACTGCCTGAGAACGGAACTGCAGGGCAAAGTAAGGATAGCGGGAATTAATATTGACGAGGTAAGAATTACTCACCTTGCATATGCGCCTGAAATAGCGGCTGCTATGCTTCAGCGCCAGCAGGCGACCGCTATAATAGAAGCAAGACAGAAAATAGTCGAGGGAGCTGTAGGAATGGTTGATATGGCTCTCAAGAATCTGGCTGAAAATAATGTTTGCGATCTTGATGATGAAAGAAAAGCTCAGATGGTCTCAAATCTACTTGTGGTACTCTGCGGAAATAAAGATGCACAGCCGATAGTGAACAGCGGATCGATATACTGATAAAATGGAGGGATAATCTTGGCGGAAAAAAAGGATTCGAAAAAACAGATTGTGTTGAGATTGTCCCCAAAATTGTGGGCTGAGCTTGCGGATTGGGCGGAGGACGATTTTCGATCAATCAATGGTCAAATAGAATTTCTGCTTACGGAATGTGTAAAGAAGCGCAAAAAAGGGAAAAGAGAAAATGCGGACGGTTAGACCGTCCGCATTTTTAATTCAGATCATAGTATACGCCGTCAAGCTCTATTGCTTTAATCAAGCTAATATCAATGGAATCTTTGAATATACCTGTATAAATAATACAGTCATAGTCAAGCGCCGGATTGCCAACATGCGTCATCATAGATTGACATTTTACCATATTTTCATTGTCCGTTAAAAGCATATTATATATTGAACCGTCTTTCAAGATGAGATTCAGAGAATCTAATTCTTCATAATGAACTATTTTCTGATAATAACCTCCGGAGGCGGTTTTTCCGAATTCTATCATTCCTAAATCATTGCCGTATATAAGAACGCTAATAGGCGAAAGCTTGATCCCAAGCGGTTTATAGTATTTATCGGGCGCTTGACTGCCGTCAATTTTTATGTCAACGGTTCTTAAAGACTCGGAAACGTCAATTATAACCTTATTTTCCCATTTATTGCAAAGCGGATAAGAAAGCTGTATAGATTCAGTTCCGAAATTTTCACCCGAAGCATGATACATAACCTTGAAAACATGAATTTTTTCACTTCGATATTTTTCGATTTCCTCAAAGCCGTAAGAAAAATTAACACCGTAAAGAGAACCATTATTATCTTTGATTAACGGATTAAGCTTTAAAGGATTAAGCTTTTGAACGGCATGCAGATTATCAAGCCATATTCGTCCTTTTTCATCAAGCGCTGTATATTCAACTATTGCGTATGCGCTGATTTTATCTGAAAGAACCTCTTTTACTGACATTTTAACATGATCGTTACCATCAGTATAAATATCATTTAAAACTTTGTCTCCAACTATATTATCGCTGTTAAAAATTCCATAAAATGTATTTTTTATTTCATCGGCAAAAACGGCTGTGGAAAATATTACACAAATCAAAGCTGCAATTAAGCCATATTTAAATCGAAATATCTTTCTTTTTTGGTTTGCTTCGGAAAAAGCATTTTCAAGCATCTGTTTTTTCTGAACATCTGTTGGTCTGATATGATCCATCACCTCGATATATTTTTTCATATTCTGTACCTCCTATCAGTTTCATAAGTTTCTTTTTTCCGTAAAAAAGACGTGAGCGGATTGTCGACTCATTAGTATTTACTATCTTTGAAATTTCTTTTAGGGAATACCTTTCATAATAATGAAGATACAGTATTATTCTGTATTTTTCGGGAAGTGACAATATAATTTCGAGTAATTCAGTGTTTTCTGTATTATCCCAGTAACCCTGTTCCGGAAGATTGCTTATATCAAGTCTGGGATGTCGAAGTGAAAAACGCAGTATACTTTTGCAATGGTTGCAAGCCGTTATTATAAGCCATGCTTTTTCTTGTTTCTGCGACTGAAAAATAGGTTTGTTTTTCATTAGCTTTACAAATACTGCTGATACCGCGTCTTCACAGTCATGAATATTTTTCAGATATGAAAAGCAAATTCCATAAATATCGTCGACATTACGTTCATATATTTCTTTTATATATTCAGTACTGTAATCATCCGTCATGCTTTCATCACCGCCTTTTCTGTATATAAAACGCGTTAACTTATTAAAACGTTGAAAAAAAACGCTGCCAGATAAAATTTTATCTGACAGCGTTTCTATATTTAAATAAATTATTCAATCGAATTGATAAACATATCGTAAATTCTGCGTATGGCCTCGTTAAAATCCTCTTCACCGATACCGATAATTATATTAAGCTCACTGGAGCCCTGATCGATCATTTTTACATTTATTCTGGCGTGAGCCATAGAGGCAAAAATCCTTGCAGCCGTACCTCTTGTGCGCCTCATACCTCTGCCCACTACGGCAAGCATGGCAATTCCCTTTTCAAGCTCAATATGATCCGGAGAAACGGCCTTTCTGATTTTTGAAATGACCTCGTCCTCCTTACCCTCAATATTGCTGTAAGGAAAGATAAGAGAAAGAGTGTCGATTCCTGATGGCATATGTTCTATCGATATATTGAAATCCTCAAGAATGCTTAATACCTTACGGCAGAAGCCAAGCTCGCTATTCATCATCGCTTTTTCAATGTTTATAGCTGCAAAGCCTTTTTTTCCTGCAATTCCCGTTATTGTATATTTGTTCATCTCGTCGTCGGAAACGTCTGAAACTATCATTGTTCCCGCGTCCTCAGGACGATTGGTATTTTTGATATTTATAGGAATTCCGGCTGTTCTAACGGGAAAAATCGCGTCCTCATGAAGGACTGTCGCTCCCATATATGAAAGCTCTCTCAATTCTTTATAAGTAATAACGCTTATAGACTTAGGACTGTCAACAATTCTCGGATCGGATACTAAAAATCCCGAAACGTCCGTCCAGTTTTCATATACCTCCGCCTTTACAGCGCTCGCTATGATAGAGCCTGTAACGTCCGATCCGCCTCTTGAAAAGGTGCGTACATTCCCTTTTTCATCAGCGCCGTAAAAGCCCGGAATAACCGCCGCTTTTACACGCTCAAGCCTTGAGCGGAGCTTAGGCTGCGTTTTGTCGTTATTGAATGAACCGTCAGAGTTAAAAACGATTACATCGGCGGCGTCGATAAATTCGAAGCCAAGAAGATTTGCAATGATAATACCGTTTAAATATTCGCCGCGGCTTGCGGAATATTCGCTTCCTGCCTTAGCCGCAATATTTTTCTTTATTGTATCAAATTCGTTTTCAAGAGAGAGATTTATACCGAGCTCTTTAATGATATCGTTATAACGGTCGGCTATTGACTGAAATGCATTGTCGATGCTTTTATTTTCCATTGCAAGCTTATTGCAGTTATAAAGCATATCCGTAACCTTTACGTCCTCTGAGTACCGCTTGCCCGGAGCCGACGGCACCACAAATCTGCGGGTATTGTCGTTTTTTATAATATTTGCGGCCTTTGTTATCTGTTTTGCGTCCGCAAGACTGCTCCCGCCGAATTTTACAACTTTGACGTTCATATATTTCTCCTTATAACTATAATTCTCATACTTTAATAGTATATTGTATTTGTTTAAAAAAATCAAGTGTAATAGATTACAAATTATTCCTTATATATGTGTGTACTTTTGGTAAATACGCTTGTTTGCCACAGGCGTACAATTAGCGATACGGTAAAATATGTATAATGTAATATAAATTAAACAGATGGTTTTTCTATTCCAAAAAAATAGCTATGCAAAAAATGCATAGCTTGAAAAGATAAAGATATAGAGGGGGAATTAAGGATCAGTATTAAAGAACTTTTTTAAAGCTCTTCCTTATCCATGTATGCATTATATCAAAGAATTCTTAAAATAATCTTAAAGCTTATTTAATGCTCATTATCGCTGTTTCGAGTGCGATTTCCATCATGTCGGTAAAGCTTGTTCTGCGTTCCTCGGAAGTTGTGGAAAGATTTTTAAGCGGGCAGTCTGAAACGGTCAGAATACAAAGCGCTTTTTTACCGAATCTTGCGGCGTTCATGTAAAGAGCCGCAGATTCCATTTCAACTCCCAGGACATTCATTTTCTGCCATTTTGCAAGAGAGCTGCCGTCGTCATAAAAGGTATCGCTGGAAAGTACATTGCCGACATGATAAGACGCTCCCTTTTGTTCAGCGGCTTTAACCGCATTGCTGAGAAGACTGTAAGAAGCGGTCGGCGCATATGTTCCGGGCAGTCTGAACTGCGCTGCAAAGTTTGAATTTGTGCAGGCGCCCATTGCAATTATAATGTCGCGCAGTCTGATATTTTCAGCGATTCCGCCGGCGGTTCCGACTCTTATGATGTTGTCGACTTCATATTCTGTGTAAAGCTCATGGGAATAAATTCCGATAGAAGGAATCCCCATTCCGCTTCCCTGAACTGATATTTCAGTCCCCTTATATTTTCCGGTAAATCCCAGCATTCCTCTGACGTTGTTGTAGCATACGGGATTATCAAGATATGTTTTGGCAATATATTCTGCCCTCAGCGGATCTCCGGGCATTAGTACGGTTTTGGCTATTGCGCCTTTCTCTGCGCTGTTATGCGGTGTCGGCATTGATTTCTACTTCCTTTCCGATTTATATACTTTATATTATATCATGAGTGAAAATCCATGTAAAGATTAAATTTGAAAATATAATAATTTAATGCTATAATATAAAAAGTTATACCGTTTATTGGTGATATTTTCATAAAAATATAAATATATTTTGTACACTTTACCATATTTTAAGTTTATGTGCAACAATTCATACGATTTAAAACACTTATATTATGAATCGGTTCAAAGGGGGATTTTATAATGCATGATTTCAGAACAGACGCCGAGCTTGCCGGAAGGGGAGACACCGCAGCGTTTTCAAGGCTTTATTCTCTTGTGTATAAGGATATGTACCGAACGGCCTTATATAATCTTAGAAATACCCACGACGCTGCTGACGCGGTAAGCGACGCGGTTGCGGACGCATTCGAAAATATAGGAAGACTGAAAAACGCCGAGGCATTCAAGGCGTGGATTATGAAAATACTTTTTGCCAAAATAAAAAAACGGCAAAGAGAATATATGAACTCAGGAGCAGAGATAAGTCCGGAGAGCTTATATGTCGGAGAGTTTGATTTTGAAAGCTCGGAGCTGAGGGAAGCCGTTTGTCTGCTTGACGATGAATCAAGGGCAATTCTGTCTCTTTCGGTTCTGGGAGGTTACAAGAGTATGGAAATAGCGGAAATAAGCGGAATTAAGGCGTCTACGGTACGTTCAAAGCTTTCGCGAATCAAAGAAAAGCTACGTCTAAGTCTTTGTGAATGAAAGGAGAAGATATTATGAGTGATAATAGCAACGATAAAAGAATAAAACAGATCCTTGAAAATTGCAGTATTCCTGAAAGGCTTGAGCCGGAAAATATTAAGAGAACGCTTGATAATAATTATTCTCAGAAAAAACGAAGCAGGATTAAAAAAAGCAGAATAATGCGTATTGCGGCGGCAGCGGCAGCCCTTGCCGTTGTTTTCGGAACATCTGTATATTTTATGAAGCCGTCTCTTTATAAAGATCAAATCGTAATAAACGATACGAATAAGGCCGCTGAGGCAAGTTCTATGAAATCGGCTGACAATTACAGCGAGGTTTATAATTATTTTACGGCTGCCACTAAGCTTACCAGGTTCAGGAATACTCTTAAAGGGATTTTAAACGGCGGCGTCAAGAGCTATGCTGGCGGCGGAGACATTGTTTATGAGGATGCAATGGAATCTGAATCTGTCGTTGAAAACGGTTCAACGGACTATATTGACGGAGCGGCTAAAAAGGATTTTTCAGACACCTATAATCAGGAGGAGGGAGTACTTGAAGCGGATATTGTAAAAACCGACGGCGACAGAATTTTTTATGCAAACGGAGATAATATTTATATTGCTCGGGCTGATAACGGAAGGTTTTTGGATCACAGCTCAATGAGCGTATCTGGCAAGCTTGGTATCGGCAGAATGTTCGGCGAAATAAGGGACATGTATATTTATAAAGGAAAACTCATAGCTGTGTGCGAGTATTATAATAATAGCGACGGAGAGAATTCGGAATATTATGATTCGTGCTATGGCTGCGGTGTTCAGGCAGATACCTATACGGCCGTTTTTAACGCCTCAAACTTGGAACTGATCGGATATTATATTCAGGAGGGAAGTTATAATGACGTTAGGCTTATGTCGGACGGTTATCTTTATATTATTTCTTCTGATGATAAATATTTAGATTATGAAGAAACGTCAGACGATGATATAGATAATTATATTCCGCAATATTGCGTCGGTAATGAAAGCCGATATGTTGATCCTGAAAATATTATGATACCGTCCTGCAAAATCACAGAACTATATGATTATGTTTCATATACCAACATATCCGGACTGGATTTGAACAGCGAAACCCCTAATCAGCCCGTAGATATGAAATCCATCGCCGGTTACACAAATAACGTATATTGTTCTCCGCAGAATTTATATGTGGTGTCAGGATATGATGAATCTGAGATTACCCGATTTTCGGTAAGCGGCGGAGCCGTAGCGCCTCAGGCGTCTGGTAAGGTAAACGGCTATGTGAACGATCAGTTTTCTATGAGTGAATATAATGGATTTTTCAGGATAGCGGTTACAGAAAACGTATGGGAGGAATCAACCGTTTTTGCCGAAGAGGACAGCAGTATAGCGACTAATGCGCTGGTAACACAGAAAAACAGCTTGTATGTATTGGATATGGATATGAAGGTCGTCGGAAGCATAAGCGATTTTGGAATTAACGAACAGATTAAATCGGTTAATTTCAGCGGAGATACTGCATATGCGGTAACCTTCCGTCAGACTGATCCGTTATATGCGATAGATCTCAGCAATCCTTATTCGCCTGTAATGCTTGACGAGCTTAAGATTAGCGGTTACAGCTCGTATATGCAGAAATGGGGCGATGGACTTCTTCTCGGATTCGGTGCGGAAGCGGATGAGGATACCGGAATGGAGACCGGAATAAAGGTCACTATGTTTGATAACAGCAATCCCGATGAGCTTGCGGCGCTTGACTCAGTTTCTTTAATAAGCGGCGGCGAATTCGAGTATATATATTCCGAGGCAGTTTATGAGCGTAAAGCCTTGTTTATAGACGCGGAGAGAAATCTAATTGGATTTCCTGTAGATAAATACAATTACGACGAAAATGGACAGAGCTTATATTCCTATCAGTTTTATTCTTTTGAAAACGACAGTTTTACTTATAAAGGATCTATTAATAAGGAAAACGGGCAGGACTCGGAAAATTTCAGAAGAGCGGTGTATATCGACGGTTATCTCTATGCGGTATCGTCAGATGAATTTAAGGCGGCGGACGCCGTTACTATTACTCAAACAGATTATATACAATTTTAAATAAAAACGGCGTGAATATTTTCACGCCGTTTTTGGTTTATTTCAGTATAATTCCTCTCAGAAGCGACGCGTCGAATACGTTTAATACATTATCGCTGTTAATATCGGCAGCGTCTGCGTTTTCAATATACCTGACTGATTGTACAAGATATTTTTGGAGCATTACAAGATCTGCGGCATTAACCTGTCCGTCAGAATTTATATCTCCGATTTCAAATTCCGAAGGATCATTTTTAAGCTCAAGAACTCCGAAGCCTGACGTGTTGATGTATCCCTGACCGGTAAGATCGCTCCAATTGGCTATTCCGGTTCGTTTGCCCTCTCCGTTGTCGTCGTTGATCTGCACGTCATAACCGACAACCTGATTGGCTTCAAATTCTTTAATAGTATGCGGTATGGCAATTTCGACAATATAACCGCCGTCCGTTATTTTTGCCGCTGTCTTATATATGTCCGGAGATTTTCCGTCAGTAACAGTCACCTCGTTGTCATAGTTGACTCTTATCTGAATGTCATCTTCCTCATAATACGAGGTCTTTCCGTTATTTTCATCAAAAAATATTTCTACCGTGTCTTGTTCATATGCGCTTGCGTTAGCTTTGCTTAGGTTTTTATCCTTAACTTCTATCATGAAATAAATATAATCTTTATCCCATAAAGCCTTTGCAGTACCGTAGGCTCCGTCCTTGCCCATAGTATATTTATTGACGTCGACGGCTTCAGCCTGCCGCCAGCAGTCGTCGATATTACCGTCTATTACAGGAGCCTCCGATATCTTATATGCTGCTGCGCTCAGCGGCTGTCCGATAAAATTAAGCTTGCCGAAGGTATACTCTATGTCTTCAGCGCTTTGAATTTCATTTGTGTTCCAGGCATAATAATTATAAACGCCGGGTTTATCTGTTTCCTCTTCAATAATTATCTCCATACCTGCCGAGGCGCCGGATTTTATACTGAGTTCAGACAAATCTATTTCAATATCTTTTGTTTCTCCGGCCTTTAAATGAACTGATTTTGAAATAAGCGTCTCATCTGTTTTGCCTTCAAATACTATTCTTGCATTTCCGGTTACAGCGGATTCAAGTCTGAAAGTAACTGTATTTCCGCTCCATATTGTTCTGAAGGACGCTGCATTAACAATTTCGTTTTTCTTTTGCAGCCTGAACGCCTTTTCATAGTCGGAATCAGTTCCGTTATATTCCAATGAGCTTGACGTTTTTATTTTCTGAATTTCCTTGTCCGTATCAGCCACAGCGTAAAATGCGTCTTTTGCCTGATAATCGGTATCGAACAGATTTGGATATCCTCCGATCCATGAGCTGCTGTCAGAAATTCCCCATGTTATAACTGCCGTAAGATTTACACCTTCATTTACCAGTTTTTTAAATAGGTTGAAAACATCCTGATAACGCTGTGCCAGGTCAAGCATGCTTTCCTGACTGTTTGATTTTTGATCTATATCAAGCTCGGTAATGTGTATTTCAAGACCAAGCTCATCATATTTTCTGAACGCTTCCTCATAAAGCTCTATGGAAGGATAGCTCATGCCTATGTGGGACTGCATGCCTATGCCGTCGATATTTCCCTCCTTAACAAGCTCTTTAATTTTTTTAATGATTCCGTCTCGCTTTGCGGGAGTATATTCGTTATAATCATTATAAAACAGCTTGCAGCCTTCCGGAGCGTATTGTCTTGCAAATTTAAAGGCGTAATTGATAAACGAATCGTCGCCGAATACCTTAACCCATGCAGACTGACCAGACACAATATTATTTGAGCCGGCCTCACGCATTGTTCCTTGCTCTGAAAAGGCTTCGTTGACTACGTCCCATGCGTAAAATTCAACCTCCGGATATTCGTCCTTGAGCGTCTGCATAAGATTTTTTATATAGTTTTCAAGCCTTTTTATCATTACCTCTTTTGATACCCATGCGCCGTCGTCATTAAAATTTTCCTTAAAGAACCAGTCCGGCGTCTGACTGTGCCATACAAGAACGTGGCCTCTTACTTTTATATTGTTTTCCTTTACGAAATCAAGCTGTTTTCTTGCAGCGTCAATATTCACCTGAGGATTTGTATCATCGTTGTGTTCAGCAGCATATTTTTTTGACGCCGACTGATCAAGAGTTGAATCCGGCTTTAATGTGTTTCCGAATGTTATGCTGTCGTAGTGCTTTACTATAATATCCTTTGCTGCCTGGACCTCCATATCGCCCTTTGAGCAGGAGCCTCCGAGAATAAAATAATCAGAATATACGTCCTTAAGGCTTGGAATATCCATCTGAGCCTGCGGCTCGGGAAGCGGTTCTGCGGATACATTATCTATATAAAAATCCATAAGATCCTGATCCGTTACGCTTGCGTCATTTTTCCAAGCCGTTTGAAAATAAATCACAAAATTTGCAGCGTCAGCCGGTATAGTATATTTCGCTTCAATTTTAGCCCATTCGCCCTTAGAGGCGGTAACCCGTCCGATTTCGATATATTGCTCTTTGCCTTCCTGCTGAAACTGTATATTCATGGAAAAGGTCTGTGTTTCCGACCATTCGTCACCGTTATACATAACCCAGCCCGTGAATTTATAATAGCCCTTTGCGGAAAGAACCATTGTTTTATTTGCTGAGGGACCGTTCCAAAGGCTTTTTCTGCCGGAAGTGAATAAAGCGCTGCTTCCTTCGCAGCCGACGCCTGAAACAACTTCGCAAACGGCGTCGCCTCTTCCGCTCCAGCCGTTTATTCCACTCTCAAAATTTTCGGTGAAGCCTTCTGCCGTTTCACCGTCATCATTAGGCTCGCCCGTTGCCGAAATGTCGTCGATATAAAAGTTTATAAGATTAGACGGCGTTTCAAAATAAATCGTTACGTTTGAAGCGTCGTCCGGAATGGTATAATTTCCGCCTACCTTCGCCCATTCGCCTTTTTTTGCCTGGGTATTTGCAATTGATTTATACTGTTCTTTGCCGCTTGAATCCTTGTATAGTATCTGTAAATTGATCTGCTCGGTATCGTTTCCTTCATCTTGCATTACATATCCGCTGATGTAATAGGTTTTACCTGGTCGCAGCTCTTTTATTTTAGCGCATGCGGCGCCGTGCCATGCGATTGTTCTTTCGCTAACATAAAGCGATTTACTGCCTGTGTTTGCGGCAGCGTCCACAACGCTTATGGAGGCGTCGCCTCTGCCGGCCCATCCGCCGAAGCCGTTTTCAAAATCGTCTTTAAAAATTTCAACGATTTCAGCCGACGCCGAAAAAGGCATGGTAGCTGTCATGCATATTAGCATAGCTGCTGAAATAATGCATGATATTATTCGTTTTTTTATCATATGATGCTCTCCTGTATATTATTTTTTTCATTAAAAAGTATAAACCATTTTATAAATTTTGTCAACTATAACGATTAATTTTGTGATAAATATCAAAAATTTTATGCGAGTTACTGTAAATCAGACAAATGATATGGCAAAATACTGTAAAAATCATATTTTATATAACGGACGAATATACATTAATAAAACTTTATTTTAAATGAATGGAGGAATAATTTTGAACGATAACGATTTCAGAAATGAAAGTCAAAGATATTTTGATGAAATGATGAAGCTGTATGCAAAAAGCGGAAATGCGAATTCTAATGCGGAAGGGGTACAGTCCGGACCATCATCTGCTTTAGGTAATTCAATACCTGTGAATAATAATTCAGCGACTCAAAGGATAAATAATGCGGAAAGAATGTCTGATAATAATATGTCAGAGCCTGAAATAAATTTAAATGAGGTTAGAGAAATGCCGCAGGGGCAAACGGGTACGGAGCAGCAGCCAGGCATGATGAGAGAAATACCGCAGGGGCAAACGGTCACGGAGCAGCAGTCAAACATGATGAGAGAAATGCCGCAGGGACAAACGGTCACGGAGCGGCAGCCAGGCATGATGAGAGAAATGCCGCAGGGGCAAACGGTCACGGAGCAGCAGTCAGGCGTGATGAGAGAAATGCCGCAGGGGCAAACGGTCACGGAGCAGCAGCCAGGCATGATGAGAGAAATACCGCAGGGACAAACGGGTATGGAAACACAGAATAGGTTGATGAGGGAAACTATGGATAGAAACGGCGATGATTCTCAGAAAAGCGCCGTTGAGAGATTGGCAGAAAATATTTTTTCCGAAGCAGAAATTTCTAATATGGAAAACGATGTAAGGGAAGACGAATCAAATTTTGAAAATCGTTTTCCGTCGCCTATTATACCTGATTTTATTAGGCAGTCATCACCGCGGCAGGAGAATAGGCCCGTTACAGTAACAGAACCCGGTATATCATCAAGGACTACCGGTCGAACGGCTAATCCTGTAAACAGCGAGCATGGTTTTTTAAAGGTTGAGGTTAGAACCGGCGAAAACGGAATACCGGTATCGGGAGCAGCAGTCTCAGTAACAAAAAAGAACGGAAAAGAAGAGGATATAATGTTTACGGGAATTACCGATGAAAGCGGTTCTGTTCCGATTATAGAGCTTCCGGCTCCGCCTATGGGAACGGGTAACACTCCGGAATCGTTTGAGCATTATGAAACATATATGGTGAGCGCCTATTCAAACGGCTTTTACCGCGAAGTCAGTGAAAATGTTCCGATATTTTCCGGAATAACTTCGATACAGAGGTTTAATCTGATACCGGAGCCTTTTAATTATGACGATATGGGGCGGTCAATTGTAATTGAAAATACTGAACCTGATTTCTAATTGCATGATTTTACCGCCGACTATAAAGAAGGAGAAATTTTTATGACAGGAGAACCTTTTATTCCGGAAACAATAATCGTGCATCTTGGCAGACCTGATGAGGACGCCAGAAACGTTACGGTCAGCTTTCCGGATTATGTGAAAAATGTGGCGAGCAGCGAGATTTTTCCTAACTGGCCTGAAAATGCGCTGAGAGCTAATATATATACTATCGTTACATTCGCTCTTAACCGCGTTTACACGGAATGGTACCGTTCAAAGGGATATGATTTTGATATTACGGATTCTACGCAGTATGATCAGAAGTTTATATTCGGTCGTGAAGTTTTTGAAAATATAAGCAATATAGTAGACGAGATATTCAACGATTACATAGTACGTCAGGGAAATGTCGAGCCTCTTTTTGCACAGTTCTGCAACGGCACAACCGTAACCTGCGACGGGCTTTCTCAATGGGGAACGGTTGATCTTGCCGAAAGAGGCTATACGCCTTATCAGATTCTTCAATATTATTACGGGGAAGATATTAATATTGTTCAAAACGCGCCGATCTCCGCGGCAATTCCGTCTTTTCCTGAAATAGATCTCAAAACCGGTATACAGTCAAACGAGGTCAGAGACGTTCAGATTCGGCTGAACCGTATTTCAAGAAATTATCCGGCGATACCTAAAATACCGGTTACAGACGGTATTTATGACGACAGTACCGAGGAGGCGGTAAAAAAGTTTCAGGAAATTTTTAATCTTCCCGTAACCGGTACTGTCAATAAGGCTACATGGTATAAAATTATGTACATTTATACAAGCGTAAAAAAGCTTGCGGAGCTTAATTCCGAGGGTCTTAGCGTGGAGGATATTCAGAAGCAGTATATAACGGAGCTGAGCATAGGAATGCAGACTCCGGAGGTAAGAGTTCTTCAGTATTTTCTGGCGGTAATCGGCGCATATTACGCCGCCGTAATGCCCGTCGATATTACCGGTTATTTCGGAGAGCAGACGGAACGTTCTGTAAGGTCTTTCCAGCAGGTTTACGGTCTTCCGCAGACGGGAACGGTAGACAGGCAGACATGGGTTGATATTTACAGAGCCTACGAGGGCATCGTGGAATCCATACCGATTACGGACGGCTCCGATGTTATTCTATATCAGGGCAGAGTACTCAGAGAAGGCATGACGGGGGAGGATGTTAAAATTCTTCAGGAATATCTTTCGTTTATTAATCAGACATTTCCTAATATACCGGCAGTGGAGAATACGGGTTATTTCGGTCCGGTAACGCGTTCGTCTGTTCTTGCGTTTCAGCGGCAGTTCGATCTGCCGGTCAACGGAATAGTTGGAGGACCGACTTGGAACGAGATAGCGGGCGTTTATTCCGATTTAAAATATGGTTTTGACAAAAGGCCATATCAGAATCCCGGATATGTTATTCAGTGAGAGGGAGGAAATGTGAATTATGTTCAGCGACGAACAGCTTAGGCAGCATATAAGAGAGCTTCAGCAGTTTTTATTTGGAATTTCGCATTATAATGTGAGAATTCCTGTTATTATTCCGGATGGAATATACGGCGCGGAAACCGCGGGAGCTATCAAAATATTTCAACAGGAATATGGGTTAATGCCGACGGGAGAAGTAGACAGGTATACATGGGATAAACTGGCAGACGTACACAGGGAGATTTTCATAAATATAATAAGACCGGACGCTTTCAGGAAAAATTCCTTGCTGATACCGGGCAGCGCAGGTCCGGTCGTTTATCTGGTTCAGGTCATGCTTAATACTATATCGGATAGGTATGATAATATTCCTCCGTCAGGTTTAACAGGTATATATGACGAACCTACAGAAAAATCCGTTAATATGTTTAAGGAGGTAACAGGCGACCGCAATAATTACGAAGGGATCGACGCAGAATTATGGAATGAAATCGTTTCAGCGTTTAATAAACTGGTATAGCTAAAAAATCCTCCTAAATCATAGGAGGATTTTTACATTTTATGGATATAAATATTATTTGATAAGCGTTTTTGCCGTTTCTATAGCATCATATGAATTTATTGCGCCGTCGTATTTAACATTTTACATGAATATTAATTTACAAATTTCGAGTTATTTCTTTAATTGATGTTTACAATTTTTAAACGGCATGATATAATGTATTTATATAATAATCAAGGATTGTGCAGTATATAACTTTCGGGGGACGGCGGAATGTTTGCAAAAATCAATAGTCTTGGTCTTTTCGGACTTAACGCTTTTAGCGTAGATGTAGAAGTTGAAATAAGCAGGGGTATACCTGTTTTTGATATTGTAGGTCTGCCGGATTTGGTAGTCAGGGAAAGCAGAGAGCGCATAAAGGCTTCTATGAGGAGCTGCGGTATGGAGTTTCCCGTAGCGAGGGTAATGGTGAATCTTGCGCCGGCAGGAACCCGTAAAAGCGGATCTGTTCATGATACGGCGATTTTTATGGCGGTAATGAAAGCCGCGGGATATATAAACGCGGAGCTGGATAGCTTCTGCTTTATCGGAGAGCTTTCACTAAACGGAGATCTGCGTCCTGTAAACGGCGTTCTGCCGATGGTTCTGCTTGCAAAGGAAGAGGGAATGAAAGGGGTATTCGTTCCTTCGGAAAACGCTTTTGAAGCGACGGTAGCCGACGGCATTGATATTTACGGGGTTTCGGATATAAAAGAGCTGATAGAGCATTTTACAAGTTCCCGCCGTATAAAAAAATCCGGAAAATTCAAGCTGCCCGTCAGGGACAAAGGCCCTACTCTGGATTTTGCTGATGTTAAGGGCCAGCGAACGGCCAAGGCCGCTCTTGAAATTGCGGCCGCCGGAGGACATAACGCTCTTTTAATAGGTACTCCGGGAAGCGGAAAGAGCATGCTTGCAAAAAGAATGCCTTCTATTCTGCCGGATATGACCTTTGACGAGTCGATAGAAACGACAAAAATACATTCTATTTCCGGAATGCTTGATCCTGCTTCTCCGTTTGTGACTTCAAGACCGTTTAGGGCTCCTCATCATACGATTTCTTCAGCAGGGCTTGCAGGCGGAGGAACAATTCCTAAACCCGGTGAAATTTCCATTGCTCATAATGGTCTGCTTTTTCTGGACGAGCTTGCGGAATTTGACAGAAGGACTCTTGAAATACTTCGCCAGCCTCTTGAGGACGGCAGAGTGACTATTTCAAGAGCCTCCGGAACTGTCGTTTATCCTGCTTCAATAATGCTTATTGCGGCGATGAATCCTTGTCCCTGCGGATATTACGGGCATCCAAGCGGAAAATGCAGGTGCAGTCATAAGCAGGTGGCCAATTATCTTTCAAAGATTTCGGGACCTATGCTGGACAGATTCGATCTGCACATAGAGGTTGCTCCTGTCGAATTCAGCGATATATCGTCCGATAAGAAGGAGGAATCCTCGGCGGAGATCAGAAAAAGGGTTTCATCCGCAAGGGATATTCAGAATGAACGGTTTAAAGGAACCGGTATTACCTGCAATGCCAAAATAACTCCTGACCGTCTTAACGGTTTTTGCCCTATGGACGATAAGGCAAAAGCTTTTATAGGAATGGCCTTTGACCGTCTTGGATTATCTGCCAGAGCTTATGACAGGCTATTAAAAGTAGCAAGGACTATTTCGGATCTGAACGGCTGCGAAAAAATAGAGAAAGAACATATATCCGCCGCGATACAGTTTCGCAGTCTTGACAGAAAATACTGGAGCGGCGAAGAACAAAAGTAAAAAATTGAAAGGCAGCAAAATTTATGAAACCCATTTTAAAAAAATTCTCAGGCTTTTACAGGCGGCTTGATAAAGGCCTGCTGGTAGTTGTTACGGTTTGCTCGGTAATAAGCGTCGTGCTGCTGTATTCTCTTTATAAAAATGAAGTAGGCGGCATTGAAAGCGGCTATTATGTTACTCAGCTTGTTTCAACCGCACTCGGAATCGTCGTATGTCTTATAGTAGCTTCCATTGATTATCATACGCTGTCGAGGCTGTGGTTTTTATATGCTCCCGCGGCGCTTTTTCTTGTTCTGCTGACGTTTACAGGTCTTGGCCTTCAGAGAGCTGGTGCAGACGATAGGGCATGGCTTAATCTCGGATTTACAACAATACAGCCGTCGGAGCTTCTTAAGCTCGCTTTTATATTTACGTTTTCATTTCATCTGTCAAAGGACGAGGCCAATATTAACCGTCCGCTTCATCTTCTGCTGATTCTTATTCATGCGGCTGTGCCGATAGGTCTTATAGTCCTTCAGGGAGATTATGGAACGGCTATGGTATTTTTGGTTATGTTTATAATAATGCTGTTTTCTGCGGGACTTTCAATTAAATATATAATTGCGGCTATTGTTATAACGCCTCCGATAATTTATATCCTTTGGAATTATGTTTTGCAGTCGCTGCATAAAAATCGTATTCTTGTTCTGTTACACCCGGGTACGGATCCTATGGGTTTGGAATATCAACAGGATCTGGGACTTGCTTCTCTCGGAGCAGGCGGTCTTTTCGGAAAAGGTCTTTTCGGGAGGAATGATTACGTAGAGGTACCGGAAATACATAATGATTTTATTTTTGCTTATATAGGTCAGGTATTCGGATTTGTCGGAGCGATTGCCGTTATCATATTGCTTGCTTATATTTGCATTAAAATATTAAACGACAGCCGTAATACAATGGACAAGTTGGGAAAGCTTATATGCTTAGGGACCTTTGCGATGATTTTTACCCATTGTTTTATGAATATAGGCATGGTTTTAAAGGTTATGCCTGTTATCGGAATACCGCTTCCGTTTTTTAGCGCCGGAGGTACCGCCTTGGTAAGTATGTATGTATCTATAGGAATGGTGCTGAGCTGCTGCGCTCATAATAATAAGAAATACAGAATGTTTTACGATGAAGATTAAAGGATCTGATAATGGATACTAAAGATATAATAAAAAAGATTGCAAAGGTTCATGAAGCGACTCCCGATGAGATTTCCGCTGTAATAAAAAACAGTGAAAACGACGGTTTCCTGTTTGAGTGCGCGGATAAAGTCAGAAGAGAGGCGTATGGAACAGATGTTTATATCAGAGGCTTAATAGAATTTACAAACTATTGTAAAAATAATTGCTTTTACTGCGGTATCAGGCGTGACAACAGGAATATTAAGCGATATCGGCTTTCAATAGATGAAATTATGGAATGCTGTGAAGAGGGATATAAGCTCGGCTTTCGCACCTTTGTGCTTCAGGGAGGCGAGGACGCGGGCTTTACTGACGATATACTCTGTAATATGATATCAGGAATCAAAAAAAGATATTCTGACTGTGCAGTTACGCTTTCAATGGGAGAACGGACGGAGGAAAGCTATAAGCGTCTTTATGACAGCGGCGCGGACAGGTATCTTCTGCGTCATGAAACGGCTTCAAAGGAGCATTACGGCATGCTGCATCCACCTGAAATGTCTTTTGAAAGACGGATTGAATGTCTGAATAGTCTGAAAAAAATCGGTTTTCAGACAGGAGCCGGGTTTATGGTGGGCTCTCCTTTTCAGACAACTGAAAATCTTGTATCAGATCTGCTGTTTATAAAAAGCCTTAAGCCTGAAATGGTAGGCATAGGTCCATTTATACCTCATAGTGAAACTCCTTTTAAGGATTATCCTCAGGGATTGCTTCGCGATACTTTAATTATGGTGGCTCTTACAAGACTTATTCTTCCGAACGCTTTGATACCGTCGACAACGGCGCTCGGAACAATACATCCCGAGGGACGTGAGCTTGGATTAAAAGCGGGAGCAAACGTTGTTATGCCTAATCTTTCGCCCGTTCGATTCAGAAAGCTTTACGCGCTTTATGACAATAAGATATGTACCGGCGATGAATCCGCACAGTGCAGAATGTGCCTCGAGGGACGTGTAAAAGCCGCCGGATACAATATTGTAACGGATAGAGGTGACTGGCGTGCTCAATGAGTTTTCCAGAACGGAGCTGCTTTTGGGGGAAGAAAGCATGAATAAGCTTAGAAATTCTCATGTGGCTGTTTTCGGAATAGGAGGAGTAGGCTCTTATATCGCGGAGGGACTTGCAAGGTGCGGCGTTGGAAAGCTTACCCTTATTGATAACGACGAGGTTGTATTAACCAACCTTAATCGTCAGATTATCGCGCTTCATTCGACAATAGGAATGAAAAAAACAGACGCCGCGAAAAAAAGGATATTGGACATAAACCCAAATTCGGAGGTTTATGCTGTCGATTGCTTTTATACAGGCGGCGAGGTTGAATTAACGGAATTCGATTATATCGCCGACGCTATAGATACGGTCTCTTCAAAGCTTGCGCTGATTGAAAACGCATACAGGCTTGGAATTCCCATAATATCCTCTATGGGTACAGGCAATAAGCTTGATCCTTTAAGGCTTACCGTAACCGATATTTATGAAACACGGGTATGTCCGCTTGCAAAGGTTATGCGATATGAGCTGAAAAAAAGAAATGTAAAAAATCTTAAGGTAGTTTATTCTACTGAACAGCCATGCGCTCATAAAACAGAAAGCACGGAGGTTGCTTATAAAAGAAAGACGATCGGCAGCGTGTCTTTTGTGCCGTCCTGTGCCGGCTTGATAATTGCCGGAGAAATTATTAAGGATTTATGCTGAAAACAGTTGAAATTTTACCGGATTAATGGCATAATATATATAATTAAATTTCAGGGCTGCCAGAAAAGCTTACAGCGGCAGTTTCTTTCTGATTTAAAAAATATCCGATTAGGCAGACAGATTTTAAAATCTGCCAAAGGCGATTAAAACATGATAGGAGCTAATATATGGAACATCAGTTTTGCTTGATACTTGATTTCGGAGGACAGTATAATCAGCTTATTGCAAGAAGAGTCCGTGAATGCGGGGTTTATTGTGAAGTAAAAAGCTATAAGACCTCCATTGAAGAAATTAAGGCTTTAAATCCTGTGGGTATTATTTTTACAGGGGGACCAAACAGCGTTTATGATGAAAAGTCCCCTCATATAACAAAGGAAATCTTTGAACTGGGAATACCTATTCTGGGAATTTGTTACGGCTGTCAGCTGATGGCTGTTGCGCTGGGCGGCAGGGTTACAGCGTGCGTTACGTCGGAATATGGAAAAACGGAAACCTTTTATGATAAATCAAGCCGTATTTTCGGCGATATAGGCGAACTTCCGGACAAGGGTATTTCATGGATGAGTCATACTGATTACATATCTGAGATTCCGGAGGGGTTTAAAATTACGGCGCATACAGCCGACTGTCCTGCGGCGGCTATGGAAAACAATGAAAAAAAGCTGTATGCCGTTCAGTTTCATCCGGAGGTGAATCATACCGATTTCGGTCTTGAAATGATAGACGGCTTTTTAAAAAATGTGTGCGGCTGCCGCGGCGACTGGAGCATGAAAAATTATGCTAAGACTGCTATTGCACAGATTCGTGAGAAGGTAGGAAACGGTAAGGTGCTGCTGGCTTTATCCGGAGGAGTTGATAGCTCCGTAGCCGCCGCCCTGCTTGCAAAGGCTGTCGGAAATCAGCTTACATGCATTTTTGTTGATCATGGATTTATGCGTAAAAATGAAGGAGACGAGGTTGAAGCCGCATTTGAAGACAGCGGTATGAATTTTATAAGAGTTAACGCCAAGGAGCAGTTTATGTCTAAATTACGCGGAGTTTCGGATCCTGAAACAAAGCGAAAGACAATCGGAGAAGAATTTATACGTGTTTTTGAGCAGGAAGCAAAAAGAATCGGAAAGGTAGATTACCTTGTTCAGGGAACTATTTATCCGGATGTTATAGAAAGCGGAGCAGGAGACGCCGCGGTTATCAAATCCCATCATAATGTGGGAGGACTGCCGGATTACGTTGATTTCAAGGAAATAATAGAGCCTCTTAGAATGCTGTTTAAGGACGAGGTACGTCAGCTCGGTATCGAGCTTGGACTTTCAGAGGTTTTAGTTTGGCGTCAGCCGTTTCCGGGACCGGGACTTGCAATCAGGATTATCGGCGATATTACTGACGATAAGCTTGAAATCCTCAAGGATGCGGATTATATATTCCGTGAAGAAATTGCAAAAGCCGGTCTTGAACGCAGTATACATCAGTATTTTGCAGTTCTTACTAATATGCGTTCTGTTGGCGTAATGGGAGACAGCCGTACCTATGATTATACAGTTGCGCTGAGAGGCGTTACAACGACAGATTTTATGACCGCTGATTTTGCGAAGATTCCTTATGAGGTTTTAGAAATTGCAGCTTCAAGAATAGTTAACGAAGTTAAAAATGTAAATCGTATTGTTTATGATATAACTACAAAGCCGCCTGCTACTATTGAGTGGGAATAATATCAAGAGTAGCGTAAACACGCATAAACACTGGGTTTTAGGCTCTCAAATTCCCGATTTGATAGCAAAATGATAGCAAACTGTAAAACAACTTTATTCTAAGTGTTCTATCGGTTTGCAGGTACAATTATCTTAATACTATAAAAGGCATTACTGACTTTTGCAGTCGGTAATGCCTTTTTGCGTTTTCTATTATATTCTGTTTTACTTACGAGAATTAAAAGCTACGCTTTCGGGGTAGTTATATCTCCAATTATCGTATTCCTCTTTTGTGATTTCTCCGTTCTTAAGCTTTTCGGCTTGTTCCTGCCAAGCGGAAAACATATCAAACATTGTAAGGTAATTTGTTCCCATACCCTTATCAAGGCGTATGCAAAGCTCGTCATCAAGTTTATCAATACGGAAGCCATATAAATCTTCAAGAGTAAACAGCGTGTGCATTAAGCCGTTGTAACTGTCAATATCCGGCACAGTTAAAGCACTTGTAGAAACACCAAATACATTTGCAAGGTTGTTTGTTAAATCAGCCTTAGGCGTTCTGCTGCTGGATTCATACTGTGCCATACGGATGTCAGCGGTTTTCTCCGGAAAGCCCACCTGCATACCGAGATACTTTTGAGTCATACCTTTTAAATTTCTAAAAAATCTTATTCTTTCGCCGATAGCCATACTATAGCTCCTCTCACTTTACTGTTAAATATCATAGCATAACAAGTTAAGCGATGTCAAGTGACATAAAACAAAAAAGTTTAATATTTTTAAGAAAGCCACTTGACATAACGGAATATGTTTAGTATAATCATTAAGCAAATAGCGTTAAGTCTATTTGCAAACAACTGAATAGCCGTCATACATCACGGTAATGGTGTATCCGCTCGGGCAAATCGGAATGCGGTCAGAAAGTTCTCCGACACTAAATAATTATGAAAATTAAGAATGAAAGGATGATGTTAATGTCAAACAAAATGTTTATGCGTGTTGAGGATGTGGCAGAAGAAATGGGCGTTTCCGTTTCTTACGCTTACAAACTTATACGCAAATTAAATAAAGAATTGCAGTCAACCGGGTGTATTACAATTCCCGGCAGAATTGACCGTAAATTCTTTCACGAAAAATTTTACTCAACCAAAACGACTGAAAGGAGCGATTAAAATGGGAGCATTTAAAAATGAAAAAAACGGAACTTGGTATGTGCAGTTTCGTTACACAGACTGGCAAGGATTGCGACAGCAAAAATTAAAGCGTGGCTTTGCCACCAAACGAGAGGCACAGGAGTGGGAACGAGCATTTCTGACAGAAAAGAAAGCCGATGTTACTATGCCATTTAAGACTTTTACGGAACTGTACGAAAAAGATGTTCGACCGAAGTTAAAGGAAAACACTTGGCTTACCAAAGAGCATATTATTCAAACTAAAATATTGCCGTATTTTGAGCATAAGCGATTATGCGATATATCGTCAAAAGATGTTATTGCTTGGCAAAATGAAATTAGAAAAATGACTAATTCAAGCGGAGAGCCACTTTCTCAAGGGTATTTAAAGACGATTCACAATCAATTGAGCGCATTGTTCAATCACGCAATCAAGATTTACGGTTTAAGATTAAATCCGGCATCCACGGTCGGTAATATGGGTAAGGAAGAACGCAAGGAAATGAGTTATTGGACTGTGGAGGAATACAGTAAGTTCTCTGATGAGATGATGGACAAGCCGCTTTCCTACTATGCTTTTCAAATGCTTTATTGGACAGGTATTCGTGTAGGTGAGTTGCTTGCATTAACTGCCGGTGATTTTGACTTTAAAAACAATATGCTTACAATCAACAAATCTTATCAAAGATTGCACGGAGAAGATGTTATTACTCCACCGAAAACGGAGAAAAGCAATCGAACAATAAAAATGCCGCAGTTTTTATGTGATGAAATGCAAGAATACTTGAAAATGTTTTATTCACCGAATGACAGCGACAGAATATTCCCTATTTCAAAAAGCTATCTTCATCACGAAATGGACAGAGGCTCAAAAGCCGCAGGCGTAAAGCGTATTCGTATTCACGATTTAAGACATTCGCATGTTTCGCTTTTAATAAATCAAGGCTACCAAGCCGCTGCTATTGCTGACAGGGTTGGTCACGAAACAGTGGAAATCACCGACAGATATACGCACATATATCCGTCAAAACAAAACGAAATGGCAAACACCCTTGATGAATTATGGAAGGAGAAAAAATAATATGTCACTGAAAAACAAAGATGAACACAACCGTTGGAGAAACAAAACCGTAGCGTTCAGAGTTTCGTCCGAAGAGTGGGAACAGATTGAACGCTATGTTCAGCTTTCGGGTTTAACCAAACAGGACTATATCACAAGGCGACTTATAAACAAAGAGGTTGTAGTTCAAGGCAATCCAAGAGTATATAAGGCTTTGCGTAATAATCTTGCAGATGTACTTACGGAATTACAAAGAATTGAAAACGACGGCGAACTCGATGACGAATTGCTTGACTTAATCGAAATGATTGCCGATATTCTCGGCGGATTAAAGGAGGTATCAGAATGACAGAAAAAGAAAAGGCCGCTCCGATTGTATCTGTTGGCGCAGATACGGAGCAGTCAATCCTAAAACAAACTAATAACAGTATAACTGATTTTAACGAAAATGACAAGAGTTTAGATGATTATCTTGAAGAAATGCAAAAAGAATTTTTGCAACAGCTCGATCCATCACATTTGAAAACGATTTCTATGCGTGAGTTGTATAACACGGTATATCAAAGTAAACCGCCGCTGATTGACGGTTTGCTTTATCCGGGCACATATATTTTTGCAGGAGCACCAAAACTCGGCAAAAGTTTTCTTATGGCACAGCTTGCATATCACATCAGCACAGGCACACCGCTTTGGAATTTTGATGTGAGAAAAGGAACTGTTTTGTACCTTGCTCTTGAAGATGATTACCACAGATTGCAAGAAAGATTGTATAGGATGTTCGGAACAGAAAGTGCGAATAATTTGTACTTTTCTGTTTCGGCGTGTCAATTTGGAAGTGGACTTGACGAACAGCTTACAAGATTTATGGCAGAACACCCCGATACAAAATTGATTATCATAGACACTCTCCAAAAGGTGCGTGAAGTGGGCGGTGATAATTACAGTTACGCAAACGATTATGAGATTATAACAAGGCTTAAAAAGTTTGCGGACAGTTACGGAATATGTTTGCTGCTTGTTCATCATACACGCAAGCAGAACTCTGAGGATAAGTTTGATATGATTTCGGGAACTAACGGATTGCTTGGCGCCGCCGACGGTGGCTTTATTTTACGGAAAGAAAAACGAACAAGCAATTCGGCAACGCTTGAAGTTTCAGGCAGAGACCAGCCCGATCAAAAGATTTATCTCAATCGCAATCCTGAAACCCTTGTGTGGGAACTTGAGAGAACCGAAACGGAACTTTGGAAATTGCCGCCTGAACCTTTGCTTGAAAATATCGCCGTCAAAATCACAAATGAAAATCCCGAATGGTATGGCAGCCCGACGGAACTTGTTGAATTTCTCGGCGTTGAAATGAAAGCAAACGCTTTGACGATGAAGCTTAATATCAATGCAGGGCGTTTGTTCGATGAGTATGGAATCCGTTATCAGAACAAACGCTGTCACGATGGGCGTAAAGTTAGTTTGACTTATGAACAGCGTGACGATGTGTGACGGTTGTGTCGCTGTTTTAGGCGGTGACAAAATCACCGTCACTATCGACACAGACCGACACAGATAAAGTTTAGCGGAATGTGCAGAGAGTGCCTTTTCAAAGGCAGCTCTTTGCCCCTCGGAGAGCGCAAAACCTGCTTGCAGGTTGCATTTTTGATAGCTCCGCTGTCAAAAGTGCTTTTGCGTTACTCTTGACAAGAGTAACAGAACCGAGGACGAGCAAGTTTATGAGATTGGAGGTGTATATAATGCAAAGAACGATAAGCGCAATGGTGGGTAAAGGCTCGGTCAATCATAACAGCCGCAAGTTTAAGGCTGAAAATGTTGACGGTAGCAGAACGCATTTGAACATTGATTACTGTAACGAGCCGATAAAGAAAATCTATCACGAATTGTTTGACGAAGCACTCAAAAGATACAACGAAAAACAGACAAGAGCCGACCGCAGAATAGAAAATTACTATGAAAAAATCAGAAATTCTAAGCAGGAAAAGCCGTTCCACGAACTGATTTTGCAGATTGGCGATAATGAAAATATGAGTGCAGAAAGCGAAAACGGACAGCTTGCACTGCAGGTTTTAGATGAGTATTATCGGGGATTTCAAGAGCGAAATCCCAACCTAAAAGTGTTCTCTGCTCATCTGCATATGGACGAGGCAACGCCTCATTTGCACATTGATTTTGTTCCGTTCACAACCGGCAGCAAGCGTGGAGTTGATACGAGAGTAAGCCTGAAACAAGCGTTAGCCACACAAGGTTTCAAAGGCGGAACTCGTGGAGATACCGAGTGGAATCAGTGGGTAAGCGCAGAAAAATCCGCACTCGCATTCGTTATGGAACGACACGGAATTGAGTGGGAACACAAAGGAACGCACGAAAAACATTTGTCTGTTCTTGATTATAAAAAGCAAGAAAGAACAGCAGAACTTGAACAATTGGGTGCTAAAATCGAAGTAAAACAAGCAGAATTTAATGTGTTATCCGAGCGAGTGTTAAACTATGATGATGGTTTGGAAAACTTAAAAAATGTTGATGAAATGCTCGATAACGCACCCGAATATCAGCTCTCCGAGCCGCAAGGTTTTATGTCTGCAAAAGCATATAAAACCAAAATTGCAGAGCCGCTTATTCAAAAATTAAAAGCGTTAGTCAAGACTGCATTAGCTCGTTGCTTTGAAGGTTGGGACAATTACCATAGATTAAACATCATAAACGGCAACCTCTATCGAGAGAATGAAATGTTGTCTAAAATCAACAGCAAACTGAAAAGTGAAAACGAAAATCTGCGCTCAGAGGTCAAAGACTACAAACTCTTGCGTAAGGTTTTCGGGCATAAACAGATTGACGAGCTGCTTGAACAGGCAAGAAATATTAAAGGTCGTAAGCGTGAAAATCCACGCTCAAGATAAATAAATTTTTGGAGGTAAAACAAAATGGCAAACACAATTTTTGAAAAGCAAGACGGTACTTATACGCAGGTGGGCGACTATATGTTGCCCGATTTATTACCGGCGGAAGAAGAACAGGAAGCAAATATCGGCGTTTGGGGAATGAGGCATAAACGATATTTGAAGCAAAATCATAAGGTGCATTACTACAATTTGCTGACAAGCGGTAAGCTCAATTCATATCTTGCCGATATTGAACAGCAGGCTCAACAACTTTTTCTCCGGCTGGTAAAAGACTTAGCCGAAAAGGAAAATGTGACCGAGGAACTCAAATCAACCGATATGATGCTCTGGGTGCAGAAGATGAATAATATTCGGAATAGGGCGACAGAAATTGTAAATTTATATTTAATCTACGGTTAAAAATCACGCCGAGTGTAGCTCTTATAATGAGTTGCACTCGGTGTTTTTTTATTTGTTTATAAGTCACGAAATAGTTATTATAAGTTGACATATCGTGATTTTTGGTATATAATTAGAAACATCAAATTGTGGAGGTCATCAAATGGCTGTTTGTTATGATAATCTTTGGAAACTTCTAATAGATAAAAAGCTTAAACGAACCGATTTAAAACAGTTATGTGGAATAAGCAGTAATGTTTTAGCAAAATTAGGGAAAAACGAGCCTGTATCTGTTGACTCTTTAGAAAAAATATGTGTAGCCTTGGAGTGTCGCATTGAAAATATTATGGAGTTTGTCGAGGAGAAATAATTGTGATAAATCTTAATAGAAATATTCATCTCGTTTGTGATGATGCAATAAATGTTTATGATAAATGGAAATCGCCAACGATAATAATTAGTGACGGCCCATATGGCATAAATGGGTACCCTGGCGATTTACTTTCTGCAAGCGAACTTGCGGATTGGTATGAACCTCATATCAAAAAATGGAGCGAACTGTCAAGTCCAATCACAACACTTTGGTTTTGGAATACAGAAGTTGGTTGGGCTAACGTCCATCCGATTTTGGAAAAATATGGTTGGACTTATGTTTCGTGTTGCGTATGGGATAAAGGTATGAGCCACGTTGCCGGTAATACTAACACAAAAACTATTCGACATTTGCCAGTAGTAACGGAGGTATGTGCTCAATATGTAAGAAAACCAGAATTTAAAGTTAATGGACAATTACTCTCAATGAAAGAATGGCTTAGATACGAATGGGCTAGAACAGGATTGCCATTTTCAAAAGCCAATGAAGCTTGTGGTGTAAAAAATGCGGCAACTAGGAAGTACTTCACTAAATGTCATCTATGGTATATGCCTCCTGCTGACGCATTTGAAAAAATTGCTTTGTATGCTAATGAAAATGGTAGTGAAAGTGGAAAGCCTTACTTTTCCATTAACGGAACTAAACCTATAACATATAACGAATGGAAACAACTTCGTGCTAAATTTTACTGTCCTATAGGAGTCACAAATGTATGGCAAGTTCCGCAACTACGTAATAACGAACGATTAAAATTTGGCCAAAAAGCTATACACTTAAATCAAAAACCATTAAAGCTAATTAAGCAGATAATTGAAATGACCTCAGATGAAACTGATGTCGTTTGGGATCCATTTGCAGGCTTATGCACAACAGCAATAGCGGCAATAGAATTAAACCGTATATGTTATTGTGCCGAGATTAATAGTTATGTATTTAGCATCGCAGAAAAGCGTGTAACCCAAGCATTACAGAATTGTTTCTAAAGCGCTCTCCAGCTCTCTTTCGTTTTTAGATGAAAGTATATTACCCCATTCTCGAATGGTTTTCCCGTTAAAAGCTGTTTCCAATACGCGCAACTTAAAAGCCTTAATTTCAGCGTGTTCTATACGGTCTATTTTTGCATAATTAGTGTCAAGTCTATATACATAATCGGCATAAAGAGAGCGTAATAGACGTTGATAATTGGGACTAGGATCATAAGTCTTTCCATTTGGTCCCCAAGACGCTACAACAGCTGCAGCAGCAACAGGGTCACATTTATCTTCTTGTAACTTATATCCATTGGTGTTTGTTTGTTGCAAATTAGCAGTTCGTGAAGTAGTATCTTCAGGCTCAAAAACAAGATATTCTGGAGGTTTATGATAATGCAAATCTCTTGCTTCAGCAACACTTTTTCCACTTACAACAAGAACATCAATTATTTTAGGTTTCCCCCAAATTACGTGTTCTGGGAGCCAAGCAATTAACGCCATGTCTATATTGTCATTTTCAAATATGGTGACACTATCTTTGAAACGGGCGGTTATTTCTGTGGCAAATGGAAACCACGCTTTAATTTCAATTCCAGGATTCGGAGTGACCGTTTCACTTTTGAATAATGCATCGGGAAAACCCGGATCCTGACGTATCCATTTTCCACTATTTGACCAGTTAGACTGATTAAGTAAATCAACTGTAGAAAATTCAATCATATTGCCTAATAACGGTGATAACTTTGAAATTACCTTTGCTAATTGTTTTGCATACTCAACACTAATAGGACGAGTGATATCTAATACATCAATTAAATTGCTATCTAACGATGTAAGTTTCTCTTTAGCTAGAGATAAAACTTCTTTACTGTTCATTTTTACCCTCCAAAAACAGTTTATAGGTATCAATTTCAAGTGCATCAGCTATACGCTGTATATTTTCAAGCGAAATGCTACGGCGGTAACACTCGATAGCACTAATATAAGTTCGGTGCATACCACACTTTTCAGCGAATGCTTCTTGAGATATTCCCATAGCTGTACGATACTTTTTTAGGTTATCACCAAATACTTTTATAATATCCATAGTTGCAATCCTCCATATTTTATAGTATAATCAAAATGAATACAAAAAGTCTACATACAATGAGTATCTGAAAAGAGGTCCGATTTATGATTAAATCTATTATTATGAAAAATTGTGCAACATATCCTGCTGATGGAGCTATTATAGAAAATTGTCAAAAGGTCAATTTCTTTTATGGGCCTAATGGTAGTGGCAAATCTACAATCAGTAATTTTTTACATAATCAAACTGCTCCTCAGTATGCATCTTGCAAGATAAATTGGGAAAATGATACGCCTACAGATATTGTTGTTTATAATCGAGATTTTCGAGCTCGTCATTTCAAAGAAAATATCGCCGGTGTGTTTACTTTAGGTGAGGCAACAATCGAGGAAATCGAAGCTCTTGATAAAATGAAAAAAGAGCGAGATATAAAGAAAGAGGACTATGTTAGAAGAACAAATAGCTTAAACAAGAAAAAAGATGAAGAGCAATCTCATAAAGATAAATTTAAGGATACTGTTTGGAATGTCATTCTTAAACAAAATGAGATTTATTTTCAAGAAGTATTTAGTGGATTAAGAGGCAACAAAGAAAAGTTTCGAGACGAAGTTATCAAGAGATATAAAAAATCCCATTTTTCAAATGAAACAAGAGAGTCCTTAAAAAAGCGTTATGACATCCTATTTTCAAACAAACCAGAAAAATGTAATACTATTGATATATCTGTTTCGCATTTAATATCTGAACTTGAGACTATAGAGAAAGATTTAATCTGGGAAAAAGTAATTGTTGGAAATAAGGATGTCCCTATTTCTAGGCTTATTGACTTTCTTGACAATGCAGATTGGGTTAATAAAGGGCGCACGTATATTAGCGAAGACGGTGTATGTCCTTTTTGTCAACAAAAAACCATTACAGCAGATTTTGAAGTACAATTAAATGATTTTTTTAGTGGAGAATACGAAAAAAATATAGAACATATAAAAAATATAATTGAAAAGTATAAATCTATTTCTGACTTATTGATTTCTCAATTATCAAGTGTTGTATCAAACGATATTGCAACAAGTATAGGAAATTTAGATACTCAGAAATATAAAACATTATTAGATGCATTAAAATCGCTGTTTTTAAGTACAATAACGGTGATGTCAGCTAAAGAAAAAGAAGTTGGTAAAAAAATAGACATACCCGATAGCAGATCAAAAGTTAATGATTTAATCGATATGATATCAGTCGCTAATAGTAATATTATCAAACACAACACAATGGTTGATAACTATAATAATGAGAAAACAACTTTGATTGATGATGTTTGGGAATATTTAATGGATGAACAAGAAGCGTTGATAAGTGGATATATTAATGATTTGTCAAGCTTTGAAAAAGCAAAATCCGGAATACAAAAAGGCATCACCCAGTGTAAGGAACTGTTAGATGATATAGAAAATAAAATATTCGTAGCCGGAAAAAACATTACAAGTGTTCAACCTACGGTAGACGAAATTAACCGTTCTTTGAAAGCCTATGGGTTTACCAATTTTCAAATTGTTCCATCGCCAACAAAAGAGAACTCATATCAAATTCAACGAATGGATGGAACGCTCGCTACAAATACTTTGAGCGAAGGCGAAGAAACTTTTATCTCGTTTCTATATTTTTTACAGTTTGCCAAAGGATCAATGGACGCTTCTAAAGTATCCTCAAAAAAGGTGTTAGTTTTGGATGACCCAATTTGTAGCCTTGATAGTACTGTACTATACATAGTAAGCTCAATGGTGAAATCACTGATTAAAGATATCCGTGATGGAAATTCAGATGTTGAGCAAATTTTTATACTTACTCATAATGTATTTTTTCATAAGGAAGCTTCGTTTGTGGATGGGAGAACAAAAGCATTAAATGATGTGTATTATTGGATTATTAGCAAGGATAATAACATTTCAACAATAAGGGCATTTGAAAAAAACAACCCCATAAAAACATCGTATGAACTTCTGTGGCAAGAATTGAAAACAAATACAAATGCTTCGTTAGTTACAACTCAAAATATTATGAGAAGAATCATTGAAAACTATTTCAATATATTAGGTAAAAATGTTGATGAAACGATAGTAAACTCCTTTGATACTACAGAAGACCAGATGATATGCCGTTCGTTGATTAGCTGGATTAACGATGGTTCTCATTCCATTCCAGACGATTTGTATATTGATAGTTATACGGATTCTGTAGAACGCTATAAACAGGTGTTTAAGGAGATTTTTATTAAAATGGACCATAAAGCACATTATGATATGATGATGGCTAATGCTTGATAGCATCCAAGTGATAGCTATTTGATAGCAAAAGCAGAAATACCTCGTAGAATTGAGATAATCTGTACCAAATTAAAGCAAATCAAGTCAAAATTCCTAAGCAAAAACAGTTAAAGTCTGTTTTGTACTTAGGAGTGGGAGTGACCGTAATGGATTTTTAAAATCGCCATTTTGTGTTTGTAGTCGGGGTATTCCAAGGATCATAACCGAAGGACATTGTAATATCAGTTTTCCATTATTTTTTCATAATAGTCCGTAAGCGTTCTTTGCCAGAGATTCATAATATTATTATGCAGGAAAAAGACGCAAAAATAACCCCCTTAACCCCTGCCGATTGAGGAGCAGGGAGTTGAATAGGCGAAGTTTTTTATAGGAAATTATGAAAAGGGAGATATAAATTTATGGCAGCAACCTTTTTAACGGCGTTTGCCTCTTTTGCAAGCACTAATATTGATGATATTTTTGTGTTAATGATACTTTATGCCCAAACGCAAAATCGCAGAGGTATCATACAAATTATTATTGGTCAGTATTTAGGTATTGGCTGTTTAACCGCCTTAAGCATATTAGGCGCACTGGGGACGCAGGTTATTCCATCTAAGTATATTGGACTTTTGGGGGTTTTTCCCCTGATCCTCGGCGTTCGTGCGTGGATTACCTATCATAATCAACAGTATGCGCAGGAAAACGAAGAACAGAAAAACACACAAATAAGCCTTATAAGCGTTGCTCTATTGACAATGGCGAATGGCGCCGACAATATCGGGGTATATATTCCGGCGTTTAGCGGATATTCTTTTATGGATTTTGTAGTTACAATTATTGTATTTATCTTTATGATCGCTTTTTGGTGTTACCTTGGGTTTGCCTTAATACGCCGCCCCTATATCAAAAGGAAAATTGTGAAATATCAACATGTTCTTGTCCCTGCCGTATTGATTGTTTTGGGGGTTGCTATAATTGCAAAGCATTATTTCTTATGACAGGTACGTTTAGTAAGTCGGATTCGTAAACTTATACTTTATAAAACAGAAGCAATATCTGCCGTGGACGTCAATGGTCGAGATGAACGGTGCACGATTTGCGCCGCCGTTCTCTCAATTTGAGGGAAGCTTTTATAATGACAGTTTAGGGATTGAAACTCTAATAATTTCTTGACTTTTGTGGTACAATTTTGATACTAAGAAAACAAGTTGTCCCAAAAATGGATAAGCATTAACATATTTACGAATGTTTTACCTGTGAAATCACCCTAAATACGCCCTCTTATACCTGAATCTGCCAGGTGGGAATAAAATAATGGATCTCGAAAATTTTGCAGCGATTTTCGGGATTTTCTGTTTTCTGTGATAATAAATTAAAATAGTGCAATTGTTCTTGCTATTTACTGGTTTGTGTATATTATGATAATTTTTCTTTCATATCCTGATTTATGCAAATGAGCACTTGAAATTATTGTAATTCTATGATACAATAGAAAATAAATGCTTTTAAGTCAGAGCCGTCTTTTAAGCCAACGGAATGGAGATAAGATAATGAATGGTAATATTTTCCCGCTGCCGTTTTCAGCTCACCTAATATTTGCAGTGGTAGCTTTTGTTTTTTTCCTTATCCAGTTTATAAGAGTAAGATATAAATATCAGTTGGTAATGGCTGTTGCGGTCGCTATGACTATGCTTATATATTTAAAGGATACAAAGCTTTGGTTTTATGGAATAGGCATACTTGAATTCGGATTGCTAATCATCGCTCTTGTTGCGGCAATTTCCGAGAAAAAAAGAAGAAGAGAGCTTGAAGCTGAGATTTCCTCTGAAAACGCTACAGAAGACAAAAAGGATATCTAAAATGAAAATCTGTATTCTTGACTGGACTACCGTAACCTCCGGCGACATAGATTATAGCGTTTTCCGGGAATTCGGAGAAGTGCGTTGTTATCCGATTACCGATAACGCAAAGGCTGCTGAATACATAGCGGATTCGGATATGGTTTTATGCAATAAGGTAATGATAACGCAGGATGTAATAAATAAATGTCCTAATATAAAATATATCGGTCTTTTTGCAACGGGCTTTAATAATATTGATTTAAAGGCTGCGTCTGAAAAGGGAATAACGGTCTGTAATGCGGGAGAATATTCAGCCGACGCTGTCGCGCAGCATACGTTTGCGCACATTTTAGAGCATTTCAGCAGAATATCGGAGTATAATGAATTTGTTAAAGGCGGAGGTTGGATATCCTCTAAAACATTTTCAAAATTTCCTATTAGAACTCAGGAAATTGCCGGGAAAACATTGTCGGTAATAGGCTTTGGCAGTATAGGAAGAAAGGTCGCCGGTATCGGCGCGGCTTTTGGGATGAACGTTTTGGTAAATACAAGATCGAATCCTTTAAACTGTCCATATGAAAACGTATCCTTTGAAGAGGCTCTTTCAAGAGCGGACGTGCTGACTATACACTGTCCGCTTACCGATAAAACCTTAGGTATGATTAATTCCGACGCTTTATCGCTTATGAAAAGCAGCGCGGTATTTGTCAATACCGCACGAGGCGCAATTGTTAACGAACAGGATCTTGCAGACGCATTAAACAGCGGCAGAATTGCGGCAGCCTCTCTGGATGTGCTATGCGATGAGCCCATGTCTGAGAATACGCCTCTGAAAGACGCAAAAAACTGTATTATTACTCCCCATACCGCATGGGCGTCTCTTGAAACAAGACTGCGCCTGATTGATATTGTACGTTCTAATATAAAGGCTTACTTGGACGGAAAGCCTCGGAATAAAGTCAACTGAAAGGAGCAAGCGCCATTTACGGCGTCTGAAAAATGCTGGATATATCGAAAAAAAAACGTATTGTAATAAAGCTTGGAACGTCCACCCTGACGCACAGAACGGGCAGACTGAATATTAGAAGAATGACTAATCTTGTCAGAGTAATGGCGGATTTGCAGAATTCTGGAAAAGAGCTTATAATAGTATCCTCCGGATCGGTCGGACTTGGCGTAGGAAAGCTCGGCTTACAGGAAAAACCTACCGATACTCCGACCAAACAGGCGGCGGCGGCAGTAGGACAATGCGAGCTTATGTATCTTTACGACGATCTGTTTGATAATTATGGGATAACCGTTGCGCAGATACTGGTAACAAAAACTATTATTGAAACAGAACGACGCAGGAATGTAGAAAATGCTTTTGAAAAGCTTATTTCCATGAAGGTTATACCAATAGTCAACGAAAACGATACTGTCGCAATAGACGAGCTGGAGCTTGAAATAGGTGAGAACGATTCGCTTTCGGCTATTGTAGCGGAAACTGCAAATGCCGATCTTCTCATAATATTGTCAGATATAGACGGTCTTTATGACAGTGACCCTCACAAGAACCCCGACGCTAAACTGATACCTGTGGTAACCCGAATAGACGATCATATCGAGGGAGCGGCCGGCGGAGCGGGAAGTATGTTCGGCACCGGAGGAATGATTACGAAAATAAACGCGGCCAGGATAGCAAACAACGCCGGTATTGATATGATAATAATGAACGGGAATAATCCTGATAAATTATATGATTTGTTTGAAAACAATCCAAGCGGGACTGTTTTTATCTCTGATAGCAGAAAAAACGGAGGCGATTAGAATGAATTATATTGAAACGCTCGGAAAGAAAGCGAAATGTGCGGAGCCTTTTATAGCTTCTGCACAGACTGATACAAAAAACGCGGCTTTGGTTTCAATAGCGGACGCTTTGATATCCAATACTCAGCTTATTATTGAAAATAATAAGCTGGATCTTGAGAACGCCGTTAAAAATAATATGTCTGAAGCAATGCAGGACAGACTACTGCTTAATGAGAGCAGAATAAAAGGTATTGCAGACGCGGTTTTGAAGCTTGCTGAGGCTGAGGACGTAATCGGCTCTGTCGACTGCGGCTTTGTAAGGCCGAACGGGCTGAAAATATCTAAGACCAGAGTGCCGCTGGGCGTTATCGGAATTATTTTTGAATCCCGCCCCAACGTTACAGTAGACGCAGCCACTCTTTGTTTAAAGGCTGGGAATGCCGTTATTTTAAGAGGCGGCAAGGAAGCGATAAATTCTAATAAGTGTCTTGCGGACGTAATGCGCGGAGCTGTAAAAGCTGCCGGACTTCCGGAGGACGTTATTCAGCTTATTGAGGACACGTCAAGGGAAACGGCTTCTCAGCTTATGAAAATGAACGGATATCTTGACGTTCTTATTCCAAGAGGCGGAGCCGGTCTTATTCAGGCAGTTATCAGTCAGGCTACTGTTCCGGTGATTGAAACCGGTACAGGTAACTGTCACGTTTATGTTGACGACTCCGCAGATATTGAAATGGCTGCCGATATTGTTGAAAACGGAAAGACTCAGCGTCCGTCCGTATGCAATGCAGTGGAGGGACTGCTTATTCATAAGGATATAGCGAAAAAGGCTCTTCCGGTTATAAAAGAAAGGCTTGACGGGCATAATGTTGAAATAAGGGGATGCGAGAGAACGGCCGAAATTCTCGGGGACTGCGTCATAGCGGCGTCGGAAAGCGATTACGGTACGGAATTTCTCGATTATATTATTTCTGTCAAGGTTGTTGATTCAATTGACGAGGCGATAGATCATATAGCAAAATACGGGACAAAGCATTCTGAAGCGATTGTTACAAAAAGTCTTGAAAATGCAGAGAGGTTTCAGCGTATGGTAGACGCGGCAGCTGTTTATGTCAATGCGTCGACACGCTTTACAGACGGCGGAGAATTCGGATTCGGAGCCGAGATCGGCATTTCAACACAGAAGCTTCATGCAAGGGGTCCAATGGGACTGCGCGAGCTTACAACCGTTAAATATCTTATTAACGGCAGCGGTCAGATAAGATAGAATATCTATGTATGTAAAAACAATTTGAATAACAGCGCCGGCTTAAACAGAAATTGAATAACAGCTTGCCGTATATCGGCTTTTCTTAAAATATGGGAGGGTTTCTATGGATATACTTGATGAAGTAGACGCTGCTGTCCGTGAAAAAAGGAGTAAATGGAAATATACGCCTATGAGGGAAAAAAGTGAAACAGACGCTATAATAGACGAACTGCTGCGTGAATTTTCTTCTGACGGCAGACAGAATACGTCTCATAGCGATATAAATCGACCAAGCTCAGGCATATCGGAAAGCCACCGAACTGAAATCAGGCCGGCTAAGACTGAACAGCAGGAACGTTATGAATATGAGGCTTCAGTACGAAGGGATAATGAATCAAAATCAGAGGACGGCTTTTATGCTCCGCATAAATATGACGATTATGAGGACGGCGGATTTGAGGATACAGGCGGCGAAGACGACGGAATTATAGACAACGGCGACTTTAATAGTTTTATGGATTCTGAAAATGACGGAGATAAAGGCGATATTCCTAAATTCAGAGCCTCGGAGCTTGTTAAAATAATATTAAAGATACTTGTTCTTGCTGTATTTGGAGCATTTGCCGTTACGGGAATTATAAATACTGTTAGTACAGGTATAAATAAATTCAGCGAATCTTCCGGCTCGGGAGCTGCCGATATGCAGAAAACGGAATTTGAATCGGTTATCTATCCGCTGATTGTTACCGAAACAAAGGATTTTGAAAGCGTTTCAGATTTAGGTAATGAGGAGCTTATTAATATTGCGGTATGGGAGCTTGTTATAAACGGGAAAAAATCTGTATTTGAGGATCAGGAAACGGGAGATATTTTGTTTCCTCAGGATCAAATGACTTATATTGTTGAAAAGCTGTTCGGAGAGGATATGAAGCTTGATCATTCTGATTCCGGTATTGGTGATATTATTATATCATATGATAAAAAGAAAAAGCAGTATATAATTCCAAAGGATACAGATTTATATTCTTATTATCCGAAGGTTACGGACATTGCTGAAACAGACGATACCTATACCGTTTATGCGGACTGCTATAAATCTACGCCGCCATGGAACAGTGGAAAAGCGGATCCTGAAAAAAGGGTAATGGTAACACTTAAAAAAACGCAGGATTATTATAATATAATTTCACTTAAAACAATACCGCTTGCATAAAATTTTATATGGACAGTTCGATTGTGCCATCCTGTCCTTAAACAAAACCAGGACATCATAAACTTGAAATTCAAGGATACAGATGTCGATTCTGTATCCTTTTAATTTTCGGAGGAGATATAATGTACTTTTTAAAATCAGAATTTTCTTTTGACAGCGCACATTTTTTATACGGATATGAAGGGAAATGCAGCAATATTCACGGACACAGGTGGAAAGTAGAAGTAACGGTTAAAAATGCCTTCCTGCAGAGAAACGGTCAGAATAAAGGAATGATCATGGACTTTTCAGAGCTTAAAAGAGCGTTGAGCGTTATTGCGGAGCATTATGACCATTCGTTGATATATGAAAAGAACACATTAAAAAACGATACTATGGAATGCCTTAAAAGAGACGGGTTCAGGCTTGTTGAACTGCCGTTCCGTCCGACAGCGGAAAATCTTGCAAGACATTTCTTTATGATAATCAAAGAGCGCGGATTCAGACCGCATAATGTTACCGTATATGAAACCCCGAATAACTGCGCTATGTATGAGGAGGGTTAGGCTTGGCATATAATATTGCCGAAAGGTTTGTCAGCATAAACGGCGAGGGAAGAAAAGCGGGACAGCCGGCTGTCTTTATACGCTTTAGGGGATGTAACCTTTGCTGCTCTTACTGCGACACGCTATGGGCAAATTCTGACGATTGGCCCGCGAAGCCAATGTCCGCGCAGGATATATTGGAGTATATTATATCCTCCCGTATAAATAACGTAACTCTCACCGGAGGCGAGCCTCTGATACAGCCGGATATTTATAATCTTATAGATATGCTATGCAAAAACGGTCTTAGCGTTGAAATAGAGACTAACGGCTCTGCCGATATATCTTTATACAGAAATATGGAACTTCCGCCGTCGTTTACACTTGACTATAAGCTGCCGTCGAGCGGTATGGAGGGCTTTATGAATTTGGACAACTACGACTATCTGACAGAAAGTGATACCGTTAAATTTGTATGTGGCAGCAGTCTTGATCTTGAGACGGCGAGGAACATCATTGAAAAATACCGACTGGATAAAAGGTGTGCGGTTTATCTGAGTCCTGTATTCGGCAGAATAGATCCTAAGGAGATTGTCGGATATATGCTCAAGCACAAGATGAACGGCGTTAATTTTCAGCTACAGCTTCATAAATTCATCTGGCCGGCCGGAATGAGGGGAGTTTGAATATGGCGATAGACAAAGAAGCGGTAAAATATCATATCAAAGGTTTACTTAAAGCTTTGGGAGACGATCCCGAACGCGAGGGCTTAAAGGAAACGCCCGACAGGGTTGCGAGAATGTATGAGGAAATCTTTGAGGGTATGAATTATACAAATTCTCAGATAGCGGAGATGTTCAGCAAAACCTTTGAAGACGACTATGCCTGCGGAGAAAGCGATATGGTGTTAATAAGGGATATTGAGGTATTTTCATTCTGCGAGCATCATATGGCGCTTATGTATGATATGAAGGTTTCAATTGCCTATATACCGAACGGAAAGGTAATAGGACTTTCCAAGGCTGCAAGAATTGCAGATATGGCGGCAAAAAGGCTTCAGCTCCAGGAACGTTTGGGGTCAGATATAGCTGAGATAATGTCGTTGGCGTCAGGCTCTGAGGATATTGCGGTTTTTATAGAGGGAAAGCATTCGTGCATGACGGCAAGAGGGATTAAAAATTGTTCCTCTTCTTCTTCATATACTGCCTTCAGGGGAAGATTTAAGACCGATCTGCAATTACAGAAAAGGTTTCTTCTTCAATTGAAATAAAGGAGAATTTTTATGAAAGCATTAGTTTTATTCAGCGGAGGAGTCGACAGTACGACCTGTCTGGGCCTTGCCGTAAAAAAATACGGGGCTGATAATGTTACGGCTCTTTCTGTATCCTATGGTCAGAAGCATATAAAGGAAATAGAAGCAGCCGCAGCTATAACGAAATATTATGGAACGGAAAGAATTGAGCTTGATTTGTCTTTGATTTTTCAGTATTCCGATTGTTCGCTATTAAAAAATTCAGAACAAAATATTCCGCATGAATCATATTCTGAGCAGTTAAAAAAGACAAACGGCTCTACTGTTTCAACTTATGTTCCCTTCAGAAACGGATTGTTTCTGGCTTCTGCGGCAAGTATTGCGCTATCCAAAAAATGCGGTATAATTTATTACGGCGCCCATGCGGACGATTCGGCCGGAAACGCATATCCTGATTGCTCTGAAGCGTTTAATAATGCTATGAATACTGCAATTTATGAAGGAAGCGGCCGACGGATTGAGATAAGCGCGCCCTTTGTCGGAATGTCGAAAGCTGAGGTTGTAAAGCTCGGGCTCAGCCTTGACGTACCCTATGAGCTTACTTGGAGCTGCTATGAGGGAGGGGACAGGCCATGCGGAAAATGCGGAACTTGTATTGACAGAGCAAAGGCGTTCAAATTAAACGGTATTAAAGATCCTGCGGAAAGGTGAAAAAATGGAAAAAAGAGAAAAAGAGGAGCTTACCCTTCTTGGAAATCAGAAAACTGTATATCCGGATAATTATGCTCCGGAAATGCTGGAAACCTTTGAAAACAAGCATAAGGAAAACGATTATTTTGTAAAATTCAATTGTCCTGAATTTACAAGTCTTTGTCCAATAACCGGACAGCCGGATTTTGCGTCAGTTTATATTTCTTACATTCCCGATGTAAAAATGGTTGAGAGCAAATCGCTAAAGCTTTATCTTTTCAGTTACCGTAACCATGGTGATTTTCACGAGGACTGCATGAATAAAATCATGAAGGATCTGATTAGACTAATGAATCCAAAATATATTGAGGTTTGGGGGAAGTTTACGCCGAGAGGCGGTATTTCAATTGATCCCTACTGCAACTACGGCAGGCCGGGAACTAAATGGGAACGTCTTGCGGAAAACAGACTGTTTAATCATGATATGTACCCCGAAAATGTGGATAACAGGTAAATCAGTTCATAAAAAATTTACAAAATGTTCATGAGTTGTTAAAGATTAATACGATCTAACTATATAAATTATATTGTTAATGGTGTATAATAATGTTAGGAAAATAATATCATAAGTTAAAATTTATTTATTTCTTTAATATTTATCTGAACTCTATTCATGCGATTCAATATGAGCTGGCAGACTATAATAATGACGGAAGTGTGGATATTGCAGATGTTGTTGGAATAAATATGAACTTACTTTAAGGAGGAGATATATATGAAAACGATTAAAGCTTTATCGTTATTTTTAGTTGCAGCTTTAATGTCCGTATCAGTTATTGGATTTTCTTCCGTAGCAGCGGAAGAATACAATGAAAAAATGTATACTTTAAAAGAGCTGCTTGAAATGAGTAAGGAAGAATATTTTGAAGAATTTCCGGAGGCGGAAGCGTCTTTTAACGAACAGAAACAGTTCTATGAAGATGAAAAGGAGAATACAATAGAAAAGTTTCAGGCAGGATATGATCCGGATTTAGAAAATTATGAGGAAATGCTTGAAAATGAAATTTCTATGGTATATACTGTGGAAGCAAGATTTGGTTGTTCTGTACTAAGAGAGGATGAATACAGAGCTAATGAAACTGAACAAAATTTACATGAATTATTGGAAGATTCGTTAGAATATGAAATAATTTCCCCGATTAACGTTTCAGTAACAGACGGTGCGATTTATTATGATTATCTTTTAAGCATAACATTTCCTGAATATAATAATGTTGCTGTGAGCGATGAAAATATACTTACATTTATTAAAATAAGACAGTGCGTCAATCAGATTATTACTCTGTATAATAATCGCCTCTGTAATCCGATTTCGATTTCAACCGATAAAAAGCAAGTTTTAACAGGCGATGTTAACCTTGATGAAACGGTAGATTTATATGACGTTATCTGGATAGGAAGTCATTTGATTAATAAGTTTGAATTGACAGAAGGTCAGCAGTCGGTAGGCGATATAAACAGCGACGGAGTATGCGACCTTTACGACGCAATTGAAATTTCCGAGCAGTTGATGTAAATAATAACATAAGTATACTACAGAAAAAATAAATCGGCATTAAATGCCGATTTATTTTTATTCCATACTGTTTATTTCGTTAATAAATTCACTTTTAGGTATATTTAGAACGGTTGACGTTTCATTCAACATATTTTTTTGTTTATGCTTTTCTGTATTATTAAATGACTTCGTTAAATCTTTGGCCAAAGGTTCGGTAAATCCGTTATCGTCCACAAGGAGAGCTTGGTTTGAAATGGTACCATTATTATCACATAAAAAAATGCCTTGATTGGAATAAGTAACATAATAATTTTCAGTTTCATTATTTTTATCCCTAATGCCAAAGAAGATTAATTTATCTCCAATCTCAGGAATATAATTGCCGCATGAATTATAGTAAATCTCAGCGGTTTCAAGTTCTTTTTCAGAATATTCGGAGGTATCAAGAGCGTGTCCGAATTCTTTGATTATTTCTGGAGAATTAGCATATTTTTTGTAATTCATATATCCTCCGCTTACGGTTAACAATTCGTTATTAAATGAACCCTTGTAAATGTTTATGATTTCCGGAGTTAAATTTGTATAGATCATATCTGTGTCCGGCCAAATAAACGAAGACGTATCTGTTATTTTAACTTCAGCAACAAAATCGGAAGCGTTATAAAGTTCTTCAAGCGTATAAGCGCATTTTGCAATATCTGCTTCTGTTTTGGCGAAGCTTACGACATTATGCTCCGTTAAGACTTCGGCTTTAGACGTGTTATTGTCTGTCGTCTGATTATCTCCGCAGCCCGACGCTAAAATTAATAAGGAACATATGATTGAAGAGATGATAAGCCTTTTTTTGATATTCATAAAAATAGCCCCCTTAAGCATTAGGATATAATCCATTTAACATTATAATGTCCGTATCTGATGGGTATGTCGCTGTTCTGCTATATCCTTTCTGAGCGTCAGCTTTAAAATTAAATATAGTTTAACTGCAAGATAATATTAATGCCGTATATACACTTACTAATTTATGGAATTTTATAATTATTATCTTCTCTTTATATAGAATAACATATTAACCAATAGATGTCAATGAATCTCGCTAAAAAAGGTAAATAAATTAAAGCGGATTATTTTATTATATTTGCTACTTGACAAAGCCAAAAAAGAGTTGTATAATAATAAAATGTATCAGTATGACTGATTATATTTCTTGGCTGAATAGTATAACATAAATTTTTATGTTCTGTCAAGAGCTTTATGAAAAAAATCAGTTTAGGCATATAGAAATTAAAGCCGTTAATAAATCAAGGAGGTTCCGCCTATGGTGAATGTCAAGCCAGTACAGCTTGGTAAGAATGTCAGAATGAGCTTTGGAAAAATAAACGAGGCGCTTCAGATACCTAATCTTATCGAGGTACAGAAAAATTCATATCAGTGGTTCAAGGATGAAGGTTTAAAGGACGTTTTAAGCGATATGTCCGCAATAACCGATTATAACGGTAATCTCGTCCTGAATTTTGTTGATTATAAGATTGACGATACGCCTAAGTATACCATTGCAGAATGCAAGGAACGCGACGTTACTTATGCCGCTCCTCTGAGAGTTACAGCAACTCTCTGGAACAAGGAAACGGGAGATGTCAAGGAAAGCGAAATCTATATGGGAGATTTCCCTCTTATGACTGAAAGCGGCACGTTTATAATAAACGGCGCGGAGCGTGTTATTGTTTCACAGCTTGTACGTTCTCCGGGCGTGTATTATTCCTTTGAAAAGGATAAAACGGGTAAGGATCTTTTTAAAGCTACAGTTATACCGAACAGGGGCGCATGGCTTGAATATGAAATGGATTCAAGCGATATCGCTTATGTCAGAATAGATAAAAACAGGAAAATTCCTCTTACTACATTTATAAGAGCGCTGGGAGTCGGCTCAGACGAGGAAATATTTGAGCTTTTCGGCTCAGACGACAGATTGGCTCAGACTATTCTTCAGAAGGACGGAACTAAAAACAATTCTGACGCTTTAATCGACGTTTATAAAAAGCTGCGTCCGGGCGAACCTCCGACAGTTGAAAGCGCGGTTTCTCATCTCAATAATCTTTTCTTTGACGCCAAGAGATATGATCTTGCCAGATTCGGAAGATATAAATTCAATAAGAAGTTAGGTATCGGCTCGCGTATCTCCGGACATGTTCTTTCACGACCGGTAGTAAATCCGCTTACAGGCGAAATCATGGCTGACGAGGGTGAAAAACTGACCTATGATAAGGCTGCGGAAATCGAGCAGGCCGGAGTATATGAGGCTTATCTGACAGTTGAAGCCAAAGAATATTATGTCACTGAAAACGGTGAAAACGCCATAAGAATGGTTGAAAAGGAAGTTAAGGTTATAGGAAACGGAATGGTCGATATAAATGGCTACGTTGACCTTGACGCCGCTCAGTATGGTATTAATGAAAAGGTATCCTTCAAGGTTCTTAAGGATATTCTTGAATCCTCCGCAGACGAGGAGGAGCTTGAGGACAATATAAAGAAGCGAGTTGACGAGCTTGTTCCTAAGCATATAATTCTCGATGATATCTATGCTACAATAAGCTATTATCTTAATTTATGCGAGGGCGTCGGAGTAGTAGATGATATTGACCATCTCGGCAACAGACGTATCCGCTCGGTAGGAGAGCTGCTTCAGAATCAGTTCAGGATAGGCTTTGCCAGAATGGAAAGAGTCGTAAAGGAAAGAATGAATCTTCAGACTCAGGATATGGAAACCATAACTCCGCAGTCTTTAGTTAATATACGTCCGATTACGGCGGCAATCAAAGAATTTTTCGGCTCTTCCCCTCTTTCACAGTTTATGGATCAGAACAATCCTCTGGCGGAGCTGACGCATAAAAGACGTCTTTCGGCGCTTGGTCCCGGAGGTCTTTCAAGAGACAGAGCCGGATTTGAAGTCCGTGACGTTCATTACAGTCATTACGGCAGAATGTGTCCGATTGAAACGCCTGAAGGTCCTAATATAGGTTTGATCTCATATCTTGCTACATTTGCCAAGATAAATGAATACGGCTTTATTGAAGCGCCTTATAGAAAAGTAGACAAGGAAACCGGAGTTGTCACCAACGAAGTAGTTTATATGACGGCCGATGTGGAGGATAACTTTATTGTCGCACAGGCAAACGAGCCGCTGACCGAGGACGGAAAGCTTGCAAGACCTAAAGTAAACGCTCGTTACCGCGACAAGATACTTGAATGCGACAGAGAGCTTGTAGATTATATGGACGTTTCTCCGAAGATGGTCGTATCGGTAGCGACGGCTATGATTCCGTTCCTTGAAAACGACGACGCTAACAGAGCGCTTATGGGTTCTAACATGCAGAGACAGGCTGTGCCTTTGCTTAAAACCGAAAGGCCTTTTGTCGGTACCGGTATGGAATATAAGGCGGCGGTTGACTCCGGAGTATGCATTATATCTGAGTGCAGCGGAAAGGTTACGGCTGTCAGTGCGGACGAGATAACTGTTGAAGACAATATCGGTCTTGAACACAAATATAAATTAACGAAATTCAAACGCTCTAACCAGGGCACCTGCGTTAACCAGCGTCCGATTGTAAGCGTAGGAGAAAACGTTGAAAAGGGACAGGTACTTGCAGACGGTCCCGCTACCGCGGACGGCGAGATATCTCTCGGAAAGAACGCTCTTATTGGCTTTATGACATGGGAGGGCTATAACTACGAGGACGCCGTACTGTTAAACGAAAACTTAGTTAAAAACGACGTATTTACTTCGATTCATATAGAAGAATATGAAATAGAATGCCGCGATACGAAGCTTGGCCCTGAGGAGATTACAAGAGATATTCCTAACGTAGGCGAGGACGCTTTAAAGGATCTTGATGAAAAGGGTATTATCAGAATAGGGGCCGAGGTTCATTCGGGAGATATTCTTGTGGGAAAGGTTACTCCTAAGGGTGAAACCGAGCTTACTGCCGAGGAAAGACTGCTTCGTGCAATTTTCGGAGAAAAGGCGAGAGAGGTTCGTGATAATTCTCTTAAGGTTCCTCATGGAGAAGCCGGAGTTATTGTGGACGTCAAGGTGTTTACAAGACAAAACTGCGACGAGCTTAGTCCGGGTGTAAATATGCTTGTCCGTTGCTATATCGCTCAGAAGAGAAAAATCTCTGTCGGCGATAAAATGGCCGGACGTCATGGAAATAAGGGCGTTGTTTCAAGGATACTTCCACAGGAGGATATGCCGTTCCTCCCCGATGGAACGCCGCTTGATATAGTACTGAATCCATTGGGCGTGCCTTCGCGTATGAATATAGGTCAGGTGCTTGAGGTTCATCTCGGAATGGCCGCAAAGGCTCTTGGCTGGCATATTATGACGCCGGTATTCGACGGCGCTCACGAGGACGATATAAGAGCGTGCTTCAGAGCTGCCGGAATGGACGAGGACGGCAAGACTGTTTTGTACGACGGAAGAACCGGAGAACAGTTCGATAACCGTGTTACGGTAGGTTATATGTATTATCTTAAGCTCCATCATCTGGTTGACGACAAGATACACGCTCGTTCTGTCGGACCTTATTCTTTGGTTACTCAGCAGCCTCTCGGCGGTAAAGCGCAGTTTGGCGGACAGAGGTTTGGTGAAATGGAGGTATGGGCTCTGGAGGCATACGGCGCCGCTTATACTCTCCAGGAAATTCTTACTGTAAAATCGGACGATACGGTAGGACGAGTAAACACCTATGAAGCGATAGTTAAAGGTCAGAACGTACCTAAGCCGGGTATTCCGGAATCATTCAAGGTTCTCTTCAAGGAGCTTCAGTCGCTTTGTCTTGATGTCAGGGTTCTTGATGAAAATCAGGATGAAATTGATCTTAAGCAGTCGTTTGACGACGACGATATTATACCTCAGCCCGTTTCGTTTGCGGACGAAAATGCGGATGAGCATCCGTTTGAGGAGTCTGAGATTGAAGACGCCGGATTCACGCTTGACGATGTTGAGGACGATGATATTCTGGAGGATCTTGATGATTCCGAGTCGGGCGCGATGTTCAGTTTTGATATATCTGCTGACGACGAAGAAATATAGTCGGCTCCGGAGCCGCCTGCGGGGCGGAAACGGCAATGTCGTAATTCAGACAAGGAGGTAACGGTTTGGAATTTAATACTTTTGATTCTATAAAAATAGGTCTCGCATCACCGGAACAGATCAGAAGCTGGTCTTACGGCGCTGTTGAGCGTCCTGAAACTATAAATTACAGAACCCAGAAGCCTGAAAGGGACGGTCTTTACTGTGAAAGAATTTTCGGACCTACTAAAGACTGGGAATGCCACTGCGGAAAGTTCAAGAAAATACGCTTTAAGGGAAAGGTCTGCGACCGCTGCGGAGTTGAGGTTACCCGCGCGAAGGTAAGACGCGAGAGAATGGGTCATATTGAGCTTGCGGCTCCGGTATCTCATATTTGGTATTTCAAGGGAACGCCGTCAAGAATAGGACAGGTGCTTGAAATTTCTCAAAAACGCCTTGAAGAAATACTTTATTTTACAAAATATATTGTTCTTGATCCGGGCAATACAGGCGAGCTGATAAAAAAACAGCTTCTTTCCGAAAAGGAATATTTAGACGCAAGGGAAAAATACGGCGATGAATTTTCAGCGGAAATGGGAGCTGAGGCAATACAGAAGCTTTTGCAGGAATATGATCCTGAACGATACGACGTTTTTAAGAACAGACTTATAATGTCGGGAAAGATTTCTCTTGGAGGAAAAAAATCTGAGTGTACTCATTCGCCGTTGACATGCGATTGTGACGAATGTAAAAAATTCTCAGAGCTTGACGTTGAATGGAAAAATAATCTTGAGGTCGTTTCAGAGGATCTGAAGGAAGAGCTTAAAGGTCTGCCTTCAGGTCAGAAGAAGATTAAGCTGCTGAAAAGACTTGAAATAATAGAAGCATTCAGGCTTTCGGGAAACAAGCCGGAATGGATGGTTCTGAATGTAATCCCTGTTATACCTCCTGATCTGCGTCCTATGGTTATGCTGGACGGCGGACGTTATGCAACGTCCGACTTAAACGACCTTTACAGAAGAGTTATCAACAGAAATAACCGTCTAAAAAGAATGCTTGAGCTTGAAGCGCCGGATATCATTATAAGAAATGAAAAGAGAATGCTTCAGGAAGCCGTTGACGCTCTTATCGACAACGGACGTCATGGCAGACCTGTTACAGGGCCTAATAATCGTGCCTTGAAATCTCTTTCCGATATGCTTAAGGGTAAGCAGGGACGCTTTAGACAGAACCTTCTCGGCAAGCGTGTCGACTATTCCGGACGTTCTGTTATCGTAGTAGGTCCGGAGCTTAAAATGTATCAGTGCGGTCTGCCAAAGGAAATGGCTCTTGAGCTTTTCAAGCCGTTTGTGCTTAAAAGACTTGTTGATACTAAGGTTATCGCAAATATAAAGAGCGCGAGAAAAATGGTTGACAGAGCTTCTACTGAAGTATGGGACGCACTTGAAAACGTGATTAAGGATCATCCGGTTATGCTGAACCGCGCCCCCACGCTTCACAGACTGGGTATACAGGCGTTCGAACCTATTCTTGTAGAAGGACGCGCAATTAAACTTCATCCTTTGGTTTGTACCGCGTTCAATGCCGATTTTGACGGCGACCAGATGGCTGTGCATCTGCCGCTTTCAGCGGAGGCTCAGGCAGAAGCAAGATTTCTAATGCTTGCCGCGAATAACCTTTTAAAGCCTTCCGACGGCTGCCCTGTTGCCGTTCCGTCTCAAGATATGGTGCTTGGCTCTTATTATCTGACTATGCAGAAGGATGGAGAACCCGGCGAGGGCAAGGTATTCAGAGATGTAAACGAAGCTTTAATGGCATATAACGAGCACGACGTATCGCTGCATGCGGCTATTAAGGTGAGAATCACAAAGGAAATAGGCGACAAAACCGTATCTAAAATAATTGACTGTACGGTCGGACGTCTGATATTCAACGAAAACATCCCTCAGAATCTTGGTTATGTGGACAGAACTAATTCTGATAAGCAGTTTGATCTTGAAATATCTTTCCTTGTAGGCAAAAAACAGCTTTCAAATATTATTGAAAGATGTATCAGAATTCACGGTACAACAACAACTTCCGAAGTACTTGATAAGATCAAGGCGCTTGGATTTAAGTATTCGACAAAGGCTTCAATTACCGTCGCGGTATGCGACGCTACGATACCGCCCCAGAAAAAAGATATTCTTGCGGAAGCCGATAAAAAGATAGAGGTAATAACAAGGCAGTATGAATACGGCTATATATCGTCTGAGGAAAAATCCAAAAAGGTAATTGAAGTTTGGAATCAGGCTACGGATGATGTTACCGAGGCGCTTAAAACGGGACTTGACAAATATAACCCTATATTCATGATGGCTGATTCGGGAGCCAGAGGAAGTATCAATCAGATCAGGCAGCTTGCAGGTATGAGAGGTCTTATCGCCAATACCTCCGGTACTACCATTGAAATTCCTATCAGAGCGAATTACCGTGAAGGACTGAATATTCTTGAATATTTCATTTCATCGCGAGGCGCCCGTAAGGGACTTGCAGATACTGCTTTACGTACCGCCGATTCCGGCTACCTTACCAGACGTCTTGTAGACGTTTCGCAGGATGTAATCATAAGCGAGCATGACTGTGACGCTCACGACGGTCTTGAGGTATATGAGATTAGAAACGGCAACGAGATAATTGAGCCGCTGGTTGAAAGACTTGTGGGAAGATATCTTGTCGACGATCTTAAGGACGAGAGCACCGGAGACGTTATAATATCAAAGGATAAGCTTATGACTGAGGCGGACGCAAAGAGAGTGTGCGAGGCCGGAGTGGAGAGAATCAAAATACGTTCAGTTTTACACTGCCGTTCAAAGCATGGAGTATGCGCTAAATGCTATGGTTCCAACCTTGCAAACGGAAACCTTGTCGCTGTCGGCGAAGCTGTAGGTATTATTTCTGCTCAGTCTATAGGCGAGCCGGGTACTCAGCTTACGATGAGAACATTCCATACGGGAGGTATCGCTTCGGCAGAGGATATTACGCAAGGTCTTCCGCGTGTTGAGGAGCTGTTTGAGGCAAGGCGTCCGAAAAATGCCGCTATACTTTCAAGAATCGACGGCATAGTCAATATCGAAGAGATCAAGACGACCAGAAACGTTATTGTAACAAATAATGAAACCGGAGAGACAGAAAGCTATATGGTTCCATATAACTTCAAGATAAGAGTTAAGGAAAATGAGGTTATTGAAAAGGGTACTAAGCTTACGGAGGGTAACGTATATCCGGCGGATATTCTTAACATTTTAGGCGTGCAGGCGGTTCAGAACTATATTATTCATGAAGTACAGAAGGTTTACCGCTTACAGGGTGTTGATATAAATGATAAGCATATCGAAGTTATTGTTCGCCAGATGCTGAGGAAGATCAAGGTCGATGAATCCGGAAGCAGCTATTTGCTGCCGGGAGCGCTTGTTGATAAGAAGGAAATTGACGAAATAAACGAGTCGATTAAGACGAGAATAGAAAACGGAGAAGAAAATCTGGAGATTGTTACAACGCTTCCTGTTCTTCAGGGTATTACAAAGGCGTCGTCAAGCTCTGACAGCTTCTTATCTGCGGCATCGTTCCAGGAAACTACCAAGGCTCTAACAGACGCTGCAATCAGAGGCAAGAGCGATAAGCTGCTTGGCTTGAAGGAAAATGTTATAATAGGAAAGCTTATACCGGCGGGAACGGGAATGGACGTTTATAACAAGGTTCAGATTGTAAAAACTGACAATCATCAGGAAATTCCGTATCCGTCTCAGTTACCGGTTATGCCAAATATTTAATAAAAATCAGACAGCGGAAGGTTTTTAATACTTTCCGCTGTTTTTTTATTATGTCAATGGTATATGAAAGGAGCTATTGATGAATAATTATGAAATAATTAATTTAAATGAGTGGAAAAGAAAAGTGCATTTTCAGGTGTTCAGAGATTACATAGAACCGTCGTACTGTATTACATTCGAATTAGATATTACAGAATTCTTAAAAAAGATAAAAAACAGATATTCCTTCACTTTTTCAATGATTTATGTAGTTTCAAAATGCGCCAATGAGATAGAGGAATTCAGATATCGTTTTTTAAATGGAGTTGTGGTTTTATTCGATAAGATTGATACGGCGTTTACCTTTCTCGATAATGATACCGAACTTTTTAAGGTTGTAAATGTAAAAATGACAGATACGCTTGACGAATATAATGCTTTGGCCCTAAATACTGTTCTGTCGCAGAAAGAATATTTTACAGGTCCGCTCGGAATTGATGTTTTTCAGTTTTCGCCTTTCCCTTGGATTTCCTACACTCATATTTCCCATACCGTTTCAGGAAAAAAGGACAATTCAACGCCACTTTTCGATTGGGGAAAGTATTTTGAAAGAAACGGCAGAACTATTCTTCCGTTTTCAATACAGGCGCATCATTCGTTTGTTGACGGTATTCACATAGGTAAGCTTGCGAATAAATTACAGGAATTTTTAGATTCTTACAGCATTTAATTGATTATCGGCCCGTAAAGCTTATTTAAACTATAAGAAAGCAGGTAAACGTCAGTTTAGTGTGTATTTCAACCGGAAGTGGATTGACTCATGATCCGGAACAAGTTATAATTATTATGCTCTAATAAACGAAAGGGCTGATAAATGTACGATACTATATAAAGGACTACGAAAATTCTCTTTTTATAGAACTGAGAAATTTGAAGTTAGGAGAAACGAGTATGCTGGATAAAATACCTAATTCAGAAGAAATGACTGCTTTAGTTGGTCAATCATTATATGATATATGGAATAAACTGTGTGCCTTAATTGATGAAAAGTATGACATGGAACGCTTATGGAACAAAGGCGGTAAAGCGTGGACTTATGAGTATAAATACCGTCGTGGCGGAAAAACGCTTTGTGCATTGTACGCAAGGGAAAATTGCGTAGGATTTATGATTATCTTAGGGAAAGATGAACGATTAAAATTTGATACAGATAGAAATAGTTATTCAAAAGAAGTGCAAAAAATTTATGATGAAACTAAAAACTATCATGACGGAAAATGGCTGATGTTTGAGCCATCGGATACAACCTTATTTAATGATTTTGTTAAACTGCTGGGAATAAAAAGAAAGCCAAACAGGAAGTGATGATTTTATACTTGAATTTAGTATACAAATTGGAATTTATGGAGGTATATCTAATTAAAAAAATATGAGGAATGTCTTTTATTTTCTATAGGAATAAGAGTTTTTGTTGTTTCAATTATATATCTTTGGTTAGTTTATTTTCTTTTTGTTATAATAAAACCAGAAAAGCTAATTTCCTCAGGGATTTCAATTTTGCTGTTAATACCGTTAGACGCGTTGATTAATAGAATTGTTACAGATATAATAGGCGCAGCGTTTATTTTGAGATTTGGGATATTATTTCATATCTGTAATATTAGCCGCGGCCGTTTCCGTATTTTTTATTGCATACAGACGAAAATCCAGAAAATAATCGCTATTGTTAAATCTACGTAAAACCATTGTAATTGATTGACTTTGATTTTTACGTATGTTATAATGTGTAAAAAAAGAAAGGAGAATGTTACTTAAAAAAGTAACTTGTGTATTATTTTATGATTTATATATGCGGTCTTTTAATGGCGCTTGCCGATAGCGTTCCCGGAGTATCAGGAGGAACGATCGCTTATCTTTTAGGCTATTATGAGGATTTTATCAATTCGCTTAACTCATTTATGAGCAGAAAAGGGGACAAGCTTGAAAGAAAAGAGAATTTGAAGAAATCGTTTAAGTTTCTTATAAGACTTGGAATAGGCTGGATAGTCGGATTCATATCAGCAGTACTAATTTTAACCAGCGTATTTGAATCACATATTTATCAGATAAGCTCGCTTTTTATAGGTTTTATAGTTTTTTCTATTCCGCTTATAGTATACGAGGAAAAAGAATCCCTTAAGAAATTTTACAACGTTGTATTTCTCATTCTGGGCGCAGCGCTGGTTGTAGCTATAACGATGGTAAATCCATCGGACGGCGGATCGGTTTCGGCGGGAGCCTTTAATATAGGACAATTGATTTATACTGTGCTTGTAGGAATGATAGCTATATCGGCAATGGTTCTTCCGGGTATTTCAGGCTCGACCATGCTTTTGATATTCGGCGTATACCTGCCGGTTATGAATGCTATAAAGGATCTGCTCCATTTGGATTTCAGCGGTCTTCCCATTGTAATTTCTGTCGGAATCGGCATACTGCTTGGAGTTATTGTTATTATCAAGCTTGTTAAGGCGGCGCTTGAACATTTTCATTCTCAAACCGTATATGCGATAATCGGTTTAATGCTCGGTTCGCTGTTATCTATTGTTAAGGGACCGGAATCGCTGGAAACTCCGAAAGAAATGCTTACGATGGATACCTTCAGTATTCTCTTCTTCTTTATAGGAGGCGTTGTAATTATAGGTCTGCAATGCTTAAAGCTTTTTTCCGGAAAAAATAAAGCTGAGGAAACAGTCGAATCGTAATATATTAAGGACGGCGTGCGCCGTCCTTTTTTACTTGCATTTTATACTGTGAAATGTTATAATAAAAATTGTTATTATGTGCGAAAGGAAAAATTATTTTAGCTTTTAAAATAATGGTGATAAAATATGTTGAGTGATATTGAGATAGCGCACGGCGCAAAAATGAAACCTATAACTGAAATTGCAGCCGGTCTTGGAATAGAAAACGAAGATATTGAACCTTACGGGCATTATAAGGCTAAGCTGTCGGAGGCTCTTTATGAAAAGCTTGCGGATAAGGACGACGGAAAACTTATACTTGTAACAGCTATAAATCCAACTCCCGCAGGCGAGGGAAAGACAACGGTAAGCGTCGGTCTTGCGCAGGCTATGCATAAAATCGGCAGGAATGCCGTTTTAGCTCTTAGAGAGCCTTCTCTGGGACCTGTTTTCGGTATAAAGGGAGGAGCAGCCGGAGGCGGTTACTCTCAGGTCGTTCCTATGGAGGATATTAATCTGCATTTTACCGGTGATATGCATGCTATAACGTCTGCTAATAATTTGCTTTGCGCCGCTGTCGACAATCATCTTCAGCATGGAAACGAGCTTGGAATTGACCAGAGGAGAATCCTTTTTAAAAGATGTCTGGATATGAACGACCGCGCTCTTCGTAATATAATTGCGGGATTGGGCGGAAAGATAAACGGAATTCCCCGAGAAGACGGCTTTCAGATAACCGTCGCATCGGAAGTTATGGCGATACTTTGTCTTGCAAGCAATATTGACGATCTGAAAAAGCGTTTAGGAAATATACTTGTTGGATACAAATATTCAGGAGAACCTGTTTACGCCAGAGAGCTTGGTGTTCAAGGGGCTATGACCGCTCTTTTGAAGGACGCGCTCAAACCGAATCTGGTGCAGACTCTTGAAAATACTCCGGCTTTGATTCACGGCGGTCCTTTTGCAAATATTGCGCACGGCTGTAATTCGATAAGAGCTACTAAGCTGGCTCTGAAGCTGGGAGATTACTGCGTTACGGAAGCCGGCTTCGGTTCTGATCTCGGGGCTGAAAAGTTCTTTGATATAAAATGCCGTTTCGGCGGATTAAAGCCTGAATGCGTAGTGCTTGTGGCTACTATAAGAGCGCTTAAATATAACGGCGGAATTCCAAAAAGCGATTTGCAGGAGGAAAATACTGACGCTCTTTGCAGGGGTATCGTTAATCTTGGCGTTCATATTGAAAATATGAAAAAGTTCGGGGTTCCGGTAGTAGTGGCAATAAACAGATTTTACACGGATACTGAAAATGAAATCAGAATCGTTGAGGAATTTTGTAAAAATGCGGGCGTTGAATCCTCTATGACGGAAATCTTTGCTAAGGGCGGCGACGGCGGCAAGGATCTTGCTTCTAAAGTTATCAGTACGATTGAAAATAAATCTTCAGATTTTAAACCAATTTATGATGAAAAGCTGTCCATAAAAGAAAAGCTTGTTATTATAGCAGAGGAGATTTATCGTGCAGACGGAGTGGTTTATACGGCTGAAGCTGAAAAAGCATTGAAGGAAATAGAGAAACTCGGCTATGGCAATATACCCGTATGCGTTGCAAAAACTCAATATTCGCTTTCTGACGATCCGTCAAATCTGGGGAAACCGGAAGGATTTAAAATTACTGTAAGAGACCTTAAGCTATCCTCCGGAGCCGGATTTGTGGTTGCGCTTACCGGAAATATACTGACAATGCCCGGTCTTCCGAAATGTCCCGCGGCTTTGAATATAGACTGCGATAACAGCGGCAGTATAACGGGACTTTTCTGATTATGCGGAATATAATAGATGATAATGAGGGCGACATAGTTTCCGGAACAGATAATGAAAAGGAAAAAGGACGTTCGGAAAAAATCTGGAGGATTTTGGTTATAACAATTTTGACCGTCGTATTCCTTTATGTTATATATCATGTATTTTCATATTTTTTTAACGGATATAATACAGCGGTTAAATACGAGCTTTCTGATTATGAGATCGGAATTATTGCTGACGAATTGAATATCCTCATCTCAGAGGACGTAAGCGTCAGCCGCGCTAAATATACGGGCGGAAAACAACCTGTTTTAATGGTCTGGATAGATAATATTGAAGACGGCATGGAGTTTATTGAAAAATATACGGATTTTGACACTCAGAGCTATAAAAGCGTTTCTTTGGGGATAAATCAGAATCAATCCGTCGCTGCAAGGTATTACAGCGCCTATAAGGACGGAGATGAATATCCTGTCGAGTGTTATATTTATAAGCTCGACAGTACGGATAAATGGACTGCTTATATAATAGAAAACGATGTGACGGATAAGAGTATAAAGAAAATTTTTTTAGAGGATAAAAATGATGACAATTATAACTAAGAGTCCTGAGGAAACTATTGCATTTGCGGAAAAGCTGGGATCGCTTTTGAAAAGGGGAGATATAATTGCTTATAAGGGCGGACTTGGAGCAGGAAAAACCACCTTTACCAGAGGTCTTGCAGCAGGACTTGGATTAAAGGATATTGTAACGTCGCCAACGTTTTCAATAGTAAATGAATATAGGGGAGAAATCAGCCTTTATCATTTTGATATGTATAGGATCATCAGCTCTGATGAGCTTGAAGCTACAGGCTTTTACGATTATCCATTGGAAAAAAGTGTTTTTGCAGTTGAGTGGTCGGAGAATATAGATGATATATTACCTTCTGAAACCATTTATATAACAATAGACCGTATAGATGATGATACGAGAAGAATAACAGTGGAGGGGGACGATCGGTTTGCTGACACTTGGAATTGAAACATCGGGAAGAACTGCCTCCGTTGCTTTAATGGAGGACGGTATTATGCTCGAGCAGTCATCCTTATTGACTGCCAAGACGCATTCTCAGGTTATATTGCCTATGGTAAAAAAGCTTATTTTTGACTGTGATAAGGAAATTGGTTCGATTGATAAAATAGCGGTTGGTATAGGTCCCGGATCATATACCGGAATCAGAATCGGAGTTGCCGCAGTTAAGGCTATGTCGTTTTCACTTGGAATTGAATGCTGCGGAGTATCAACCTTGGAAGGTCTTGCATATAACTTTCCGTCTGACGGTCTTGTGTGTTCGGTTATGAAGGCAAGACAAAACCTGGTTTATACTGCATTATTCAGATTTTCAGACAATAAAGCTCATAGGATTCTTGATGATATGCTGATTGAGGACGGCAGACTGTCGGAAATGCTTTCGGAATACGGCGAACAAATTGTTATGACAGGCGACGGAGCAGAGGAATTCTCTGAAAAATTCGGAAACGGCTGTATAAAGCTTTCGCCTATGCATTTAAGACATCAGAACGCGGCAGGTATTTGCCTGGCGTCCCTTAATCATGATTATTGCCGTCCAGAAATGCTTGAAGCCAGTTATCTTCAATTGGTTAAGGCGGAAAAAGATTTAATTAATGCTGAGCGACGTTGATTTTACACAATAAATGTGATATAATATAAAGTATATTAAGCAATAATGTCAGAATGGAGTTTATTATGATTGCGATTGGCAGTGACCATGCGGGTTACAATTTAAAAGAAGAAATTATAGAACAGCTTAAAAATATGGGCTATGATATTCTTGATATAGGCTGCAACGGCGAAGCGTGCGATTATCCTGATATCGCGTCCGAGGTTGCCGGATGTGTTGCCGGAGGAAAATGTGAAAGAGGAATATTGATTTGCGGCACCGGAGTAGGCATGTCGATGGCGGCTAATAAGGTGAACGGGATAAGGGCGGCTCTCTGCGCTGATTATTATACGGCTAAGTATACAAGATTGCATAACGACGCTAATATTTTATGTATGGGAGCTAGAACAATAGGCTCGGGAACAGCGTCGGAAATAGTTAGTATATTTCTTGAAACAAAATTTGAAGGTGGGCGCCATCAGAAGCGTATAGACAAATTCAAAGATATAGAAAAGAGTAATAAGGAGTGAAAAACTATGGCAAAACTGCATCTAATTGAACATCCGCTTATTCAGCATAAAATTTCTTTGATGAGAGATAAAAACACGGGCGCTAAGGAATTCAGAGAGCTAGTTTCAGAAACAGCTATGCTTATATGCTATGAAGCCACCAGGGATCTGCCGCTTAAAGAAGTTGAAATCGCAACGCCTATGGCGGTTGCCAAAACAAAGGTTATATCAGGAAGAAAGCTTGCGTTTGTTCCTGTTCTTCGCGCCGGACTTGGTATGATAGACGGAGTTATAAATATGGTTCCTGCCGCAAAAATAGGTCATATTGGAATGTTCAGAGACAACGAGAGCTTTAATGTTATAAAGTATTACAGCAAGCTGCCTGAGGATGTTGCCGAAAGGGACGTTATTGTCGTAGATCCAATGCTTGCTACGGGCAATACCGCTGTAGACGCAATCAATGAAATAAAAAAAGCGGGAGTAAAGAATATTAAATTTATGTGTATTATAGCTTCTCCTCAGGGAATAGATCGTTTGGAAAAAGCTCATCCTGACGTGGAAATATATTGCGGAGCTAAAGATGACGGTCTTGATGAAAACAATTATATAATTCCCGGACTTGGAGATGCCGGGGATAGAATTTTTGGTACAAAATAAAAAATTCCCGCTGATTTTTTCAGCGGGAAATTTTGTACTAACGCTTTTTCTTGTCTTTGCTGCGGATTTTTATTTTCAGTTCTGTAAGGGCGTTGTTGAATTTTGTTGATCTGGCACGCGGATGAGCGTTTATGAGATCTTTTTTAAGAAAATTCAAATGATCGGAAGCCGAACTGCGTTCATTTTGAAGCTGCTGTATCTTTCGGCTGATAGATTCAATATAATGTTTTTCAGAATTTTCTGCCGCCTCCTTAAGCTTGCAGTTAAGCTGGGATAGCTCTTCCCGTATTTCTGTCAGACGTTTTAACAGATGATTTACATCTATCGCTGATTTTGCAGAAGCAATAAAATCTGCGGCGAAAATTGCTATTAATATTATATCTATAATAATTATTGCTGTGCGGTCAAGATCAGTAACGGGTTTTATTAGATGCACATGTACTTTATAATTGACAAGAAGAGTCATAAATCCCCATAAAAAAGTTGCTTCGACGCAAATTCTGCCTGATAAATTATAGCGGCAGTCACTGTAATCCCAATATCTTGTTTTAAATAAAAGCTCCATTAGCCAGCCGGTTACGTATTCAAGCAAAGTTGCGGATAAAGCGCCGCATATGAACATAGCGACTGGATCGTCGTTAAAAGGCTGTCCTGCCGATATCATTACCAATGAACCAAAGCCATATATGGGAAGAAACGGACTTCGTAAGAAGCCGCGGTTTACAAAATGCTTTTCTTCAATTGAAACAAGAGCGGTTTCAAAGCACCATCCAAAAAAACAATAGATAAAAAAGAAAAGAATCCATTGCCAAATAGTATAATCCGGCATTTTTAACCTCCTTCATATATTTTTTATAAGTAGAATTATACTTTAAAAAGGGAAACAAGTCAATCTATGTCGAATATATTGTAAAATCCATTTAAAAAACATATTAAATATGGCCATGATTTTGTATATTCCGTCAAATCTCAAAAAAAAGATTGACAAAAGAGTAAGGAGGTGATATAATAATAAAGCTGTCGAACGAGAGAGAGCGAAGTCGGAAAATTTTTTTCTCCAAAAAGGTATTGACAAGAGAGAGAAGAAGTGATATAATAGACGAGCGCTCAAAGGAAGCGAGAGAGCGAAGGTATCTTGAAAATTGAACAATGCTAAGAAAAAACAAAACCCTTGTAAATTCTGTATTAATTGAGAGATTAATACAAGAGTAAAAACACAAGCGAAAGAATTGCGAGCAATCGTAATGAAACGGGAGATAGTAAATACCGGAAGGTATTTAATATACAAACTTAATAAAGAGTTTGATCCTGGCTCAGGACGAACGCTGGCGGCACGCCTAACACATGCAAGTCGAACGGACTTAAAAGAGCTTGCTTTTTTAAGTTAGTGGCGGACGGGTGAGTAACACGTGAGCAACCTGCCTCTGAGAGGGGGATAGCTTCTGGAAACGGATGGTAATACCCCATAAAATATAAATATCGCATGATAGATATATCAAAGAAATTCGCTCAGAGATGGGCTCGCGTCTGATTAGATAGTTGGTGAGGTAACGGCTCACCAAGTCGACGATCAGTAGCCGGACTGAGAGGTTGAACGGCCACATTGGGACTGAGACACGGCCCAGACT